>MDTA01042227.1_pt1 | contig 48531 bp, 43 predicted proteins | sample 811151 | NCBI WGS metagenome assembly MDTA01 (sample SAMN05326648, study PRJNA326480) | marine metagenome | isolation source: seawater | place: Indian Ocean: South | collected 2010
CTGAATCCTTTCAAGCAGGCATAACATCTCTGTCGGAGAGATGGCAGAGCGGTTGAATGCACCGGTCTTGAAAACCGGCAAGGGTGCAAGCCCTTCGTGGGTTCGAATCCCACTCTCTCCGCCACTTAACTTCTACAACCCTGCCGCCGTGGCTCAGTGGTAGAGCGCACCCTTGGTAAGGGTGAGGTCGAGAGTTCAATTCTCTCCGGCGGCACCACTTTTATCAGAACCCAAGAAAAATCTATAAGCGATGATTGCTAGAGCAACAATACAACAATGCACAATTGGCAATGCATGTGTCGTCCCATCATGAACCAAACTAATCAGAATAGAAGCCAAATTGGCAACCATAAAATACCCTAAAGTAAATACCGCAGAAACCGTCGCAGCTTGTTGCGGATGTTTATGAGAAATACCAAAGATAGCATTTGGACCAATCACACCGCCCATCAACCCCATAAGACAAATCAAAATAGTATTACAAACCAGGCCAAAATGTCCCATTGATGGACTTGTCAAACCGATAATAGAGATCAATAGGTAAAAAATCGAGACACTAACCCAACCACGAATTGCCCACATAATAATTGAAAGGCTCTTAACGCCTTGCTTAAGCATGCGCTTTGAAAAAAAACCGCCTACAGCCGACATCAATGCAATACCAGCCCCCAAAACACCAAATTGTCCTGGGCTGAAGCCAAACAATTTAATGAAAATAAAACTGGTTTCTGCTGCATTTACAGTTGTAACCGACATTGCACAACCCATAAGCAGAAAAAAACCTATAAACTCTCTGTCTTTTGAAAGCAGCTTAATAACAGAATGAAGCTTAATTTCTGCCGGCTTACTCTTTTTATTTTGTGTTTCTTTTACTCTCAGAAAAAAATAACCCGTAAAGAGAGAAAGGGTTGAAACCGAGAAAAAGAAAATCATACGCCAGTGAAAAACTTCATCAATCACACCCCCTAAAAAAGGCCCAAGCGCTGGAACAAGTGGTACAAGCATGCCCATTGTTGCATAAACTTGTGCTCTTTTTTCACCTTCATAAACGTCACGTGCTAAGGTTTGCACAAGCACAGATGCAGCACTTGAGCCAATCCCCTGTATAAATCGGCCAATAAAAAAGATTTCATAGCTCCAAGCTGAAAAACAAAAAACGGCGCCAATAATTGTTATCAGGGAGCTTGCCAAAAAAGCATTTCGCCGGCCGAATTGATCCGCTATATACCCCCAGATTAAAAAAGTTAAACATACAGCCGTTAAATAAACCGTAATAGATAGCTGAACAACGTTTGCTGTAACACCAAAATCCATGCTTATCTGGGGCAGTGCCGGCATAAAAATTGTATCGCAGAGTCTTGTTAGGCCAATAATTAAAACAAGTGTTAAAATTGAAGGGGACTTTAAATCTTTCTTAAAAAAGTTTGGCCAAGACATATAGAACCAAATTTATTTGCTGATTTTATCATATGCAACCTCACGGCGCAGGCAAAAAAATACGGGAATATTAATCATCATCAACAAACCCCCGGCAATATTCATAATTATCAATGCGTAAGAGGCATCAAAAAATGAAAAAAACACAAAAGCAACCAATGCGTATCCATAATATAGAAGTGGGCCGTACTTTGGCATCACATATTGAGCAGACTTTAAGCCCGCACATAAATAGGGCAGAAGCGTTGAGTACCCCAAGGCAAAGAGAAAAATCGGCATAAAGTAATCCATTAAAGGAAAGTGTCGGCTCAGCGCCACTTGGACCATTTGCTCACCTGAAATATTTTCAGTCCAAACCCCCGTTAAAGTAATGAGCAAAACTGTGCATGTACAAACAATGAATGTATCTAAAAAGATTCCAAATATGGTCAAGTTAGCCTGCCTTCTTGGTGATTTATCACGTGTCTCTGCTTGCATCATCGATGCATACCCAATTCCAACATCCCCAGAATAAGCCGCACTTGAAAAGCCTTTGGCTAACACCATCAAAAAGCTACTTCCAGCAAACCCGCCTATAGCAGCATGCCCATTAAAAGCTGAATAAAATATTGTCTTAAGCAAATGCGGAACTTCGTGAATAGATCCAATTAAGATCCATAATGTCATTAGCATAAAAACAATAACAAAGCAGGGAATCAAAAAACTACTAATGGCACCAATACGATTAACCCCACCATATACACCCCAGAAAACCGCCAAAACTAGACCAAAAGTCACCCAATGCCCCGACAAATCAAAATTGTTCGTCAAAGTTTGCTTTACGACAGAAAACATAAAAATTTCAACACCATAAATTGCCATTAATAGGGCAACGATACTTGCTAGAACGCTAAGATTTGGAAAGGCCTTCTGGATAATATACATTGGGCCACCTTGATATATTTTTCCGTTTTGGACTCTATATTTAATGCCAAGGTAAACTTCTGTGTATTTGATAATCATCCCTAGCAGCGCTACGACCCAAATCCACAGAAGCGCTCCCGGACCGCCAATTTTAATCGCCATCGAAATAGTGACCAAGTTTCCAACACCAATACATCCACCTATTGATGCAAAAAAAGCCCGCAAGGAAGAAATGCCTGGGCTATCTAGAGCTAGTTTTTTCTCGAGTTGACGCTCAACCTTGCTAAAGGAACGCACAAATTCTTTAACAATTTCCGGGAAATTAGTTATCTGATACCAATTGCATCGAAAGCTCAAAAATAAACCAACGATAAGTATGAAGGCAGTCCCTAAGTACCCCCACAAAAGGGTATTAAACGTATCAAGTCCTGAAAAAATTTGTTCAATCATATCATTACTAAAAATTTAGAATTCTTTCTATCATGGCTATTGGTGAAAAAAAACAAAAACTCATACATACCTCCTTCATGCGCAAATTTATTTGACAGAACATTTATCCATGCTTAGTGTTTGTAAAGTTAACGCGTGAAGTAAATGGCTTCGAAGCACACAAACGCTCTTTCTCCCTACCCCTCTGGTAGCCTTAACGAACTCCTTGTCATTTCCCTGCCTCTTATGCTTGTCGCCTTCTCCACACAGTTTATGCTGTTTTGTGATCGCATGATTCTGACAAGTTATTCCACACTGGCTATGAGTAGTGCTTGTAATGCGGGTACGCTTTTTTCTTCATTTCAAATGGTAATGATTTCCATAGCAGGGATTGCTGAAATATTTGTTGGGCAGTTTAACGGGCTTAAGAAATATAAATTCATTGGCATTCCCGTCTGGCAAATGATTTGGTTTTCATTAGCTGCCGGTGCTTTTTTAATTCCCTTGGGTATAACAATAGCACCATATATTATGGCTCAAAGCTTTAGACTTGAAGGCTTGCCTTATTTCAATACGCTGATTTTGTTTTTGCCTCTTCAAGGTATAACCGCTGCCCTCACTTCATTCTTCATAGGAAGGGGCCATGTTAGATTGATTACAACTGTCACCATCATCGGCGATTTGATCAATATTATTCTTGATATTATTTTAATCTATGGTGTTGAAGGATACATCCCAAGCATGGGCGTAAAAGGAAGTGCTATTGCAACAAACATTGCTCAGTCAGTTATTGTCCTCACTCTGTTTTTTTATTTTCTCCAGAAAAAGAACATCCACCGATTCGCAACCAATCGCCTGAAGTACAATGATAAATTCATGAAAGGCTGTTTAAAACTTGGCATTCCCAGCGCAGCCGCTCACTTTATTGAGTACATGGCATGGACACTATTATTCGTGATAGTTTCATGGGAAAGCGATGACCACGCAATGATTCTTGCTATTGGCCAAAGCATCTTTCTTGTCTTTCAGTTTATGTCTGAAGGGCTTAGCAAAGCTATGACAGCCGTTGTTTCAAACTTTATTGGCCGTGGAAAAAAGAAACTTATCCCAAAATCTCTTAAATCTGCTTTTTTTATACATATTTTTATTATGGCAATTGTGGCTATTCCTGCTTTTATTTTTCCGGAGGAAATTGCCAAAATTTTCATCAAAAATGTTACGTATGAACAATTCATTACCATGAAAAAAACCATCCACCAAAGCCTCGCATGGATATGGATTTATCTCTTAATAGATGGTTTCGTCTGGGTCATTATTGGTGTCTTAACAGCTGGTGGAGACACACTCTTCATCCTTCTTGCTTCAGCTATATCAGTCTGGTTTGCAGCTATTTTGCCCGCTTATCTCATCGTCGAATTCAGCACATGCTCCCTGTCTGTTAGCTGGAAGATCACGGCATTTTTTGGTCTTGTAAATCTACTTATTTATGGCTGGCGATACATATCTGGCAACTGGATTCATTTAAATTTGTCACAAGAAAGCCAAGTGAAACGCTTAATTGAAAGCTCTAAATAACCTGATCAAGTTGCAGCAAATCGAAACCATGAAGAAGGCAACGCTAAAAAATAAACAGCCGCTAAAAAAATGGCAATGATTAATGCCCAAAGAACGGGATTAATCCAACCCATTTTTTTCGGGGCAATATTATCATTTGCAGACAGCTTAACTTGCTTAATTTTTTTCATGAAAGCATTACTAAGAAATGCGGGACCAAAAGTCAACGATCATTCATTTTGATGAAAGGTCTTTCAGCCGGACCGATATAGAGCTGTCTTGGTCTACCAATACGCATATCAGGATCATCAATCATTTCCAACCATTGAGCAACCCAACCAACGGTGCGTGCCAAGCAAAAGAAAACAGTGAACATACTTGTTGGCACATTCATCGCGCGCAAGATAATTCCAGAATAAAAGTCAACGTTTGGATACAGCTTTCTTTCAATAAAGTAATCCTCTTCCAAAGCAAGCCTCTCAAGCTCCATAGCTACTTCCAAGAGTGGGTCCTCTATCCCTAATTTTGCCAGAATTTCATGAACGCTCTCTTTTAAAACCTCAGCACGAGGATCATAGTTCTTATAAACACGGTGGCCAAAACCCATCAAACGCTCTTTTTTATTTTTCACCTTATCAACAAAAGTCCGAATGCCTTCTTTGCCTTCAATTTTTTGCAACATGCGAAGGACTGCTTCATTTGCCCCGCCATGTGAAGGGCCCCAAAGCGCCGAAATTCCCGCAGATATACATGCAAAAGGATTGGCCCCTGTTGACCCAGCAAGCCTAACCGTCGACGTTGATGCATTCTGTTCATGATCGGCATGCAATATAAATATCTGATCCAAAGCTCTGGCCATAATTGGGTCAATTTCATATTGCTCAGCAGGATGCGAGAACATCATTTGGATAAAGTTTGATGTGTAATCGAGATTGTTTTTAGGATAAACAAATGGCTGCCCAATAGAATACTTATAGGCCATGGCAGAGATCGTTGGAATTTTAGCAATGAGCCGATAGCAAGAACGCAAGCGATGCTCTGGATTGTTCATATCGAGGCTATCGTGATAAAAGGCAGACAATGCACCAACCCCCGCAACCATAATCGCCATCGGGTGTGCATCCCGCCTAAACCCACTAAAGAAGTTTCTAAACTGTTCGTGCAACAGTGTATGGCTCTTTATCTCATTTGAAAAATCTTGGCTTTTAGAATTGTTAGGTAAATCGCCAAAAAGCAAAAGATAGGCCACCTCCATAAATCTACAATTTCTAGCCAGTTCTTTTACATCATAGCCACGGTATAAAAGTTTCCCCTCATCTCCATCAATAAATGTTATGGCTGATTCACAACTTGCTGTTGATAAAAACCCTGGATCATATGTGAACATGCCAGTCTCTTTGTAAAAAGACCTGATATCAACAACACTTGGGCCGAGTGTCCCTTCAAGAACATCAAAACCATTTTCTTTTTGTAGCAGCTCTATACTCTTTTTTGGTTTTCGTTCTTCACAATTATTTTCAGTCATCTAACCCCTCTAACTTCTAATCAGACTAAATAGAATACGCCTATTCAGCAAGCGAATGTTGGATGCGTTTTTTTATTGCGTTCAAAAGACACAATGCCATACTTAATGTTATTATGGTGAGGTATCTAAGTATGACAATAACGAACAAAACTAAATTAGCCGCTTTTTTACTAATTCTATCAGCCTTTAGCTCAACATTCTGTAAAACAGTTTCTGACAGCGCTTGCTCTCCTGCCCTTGCAAATCTAAAAGCACTGGATCAAAAAGTACGCAATGAAACCTTATTAGAATCCATCGGCCTTCTTTTAGTCATGTCAAAGAAAACACTCAAGACACGGATAGAACAAATTCCAAAAAAAGAATTACAATCAATTCTTCCACGTATTGAGACTATTACCGCTCGTCTTGAAGAAGCAAAAGAAGATGAACAGGTTCCAACTAGAATTAAAGAATCTATCGATGATGAACTTCTGGGGCGCATAAAATATATAAAAAATCGCATTAAAGAAATTCTCAGACAATACCACTCCGGAGAAAGAGGCAGCACCACATCTAAATTTGGACACGCTGGTACATCTTCAAAATCACGAGGAAAGCAAAAACCAACTCCCCCTCTAGAGCCTAAAGAGCCCTCAAAAAATAAGGCAAGGTCTAATAAGAAAAAGTCTACGCCCTCTTGTCGCCAAAAAGCAGAGACAGCTTGTAGCCAAATCAATGGACAAACATTGATCACGCCGGCCGTTGTCAATCGTGCTAAAAACCCACCTAACAGCGGTGTTACCTTATCCACATACAACTTTAACCCAGGCTACAGCAACCAAACCTTTTTCATTCATCAAGATAAAAGCATCGGCGTTAAACCAGGCGATATTGTTTGTGTGTATAGAGTTTTAAAAAACGGTAATTATGCAATGTTCCAAGAAACAGGACAGCGCTGCTAAACTAAGTATCTATTTTCTAATAGAAAATATCTGCGACAGGCCCACCATAAGCCAGCACAAACTAACAATTGTGAAAAGCGCTACAAAAGCCATAGAATGCCGTGCCAAGGCATTATTGGAAATCCATGATTGAAAAATAGCATTTTGCTCAGCCAGCAACTTGGCATGCAATTCATCAATTGCTTTTTTCAGCTTGATCTGCACCTCATGGTCAAGATCCAAAGAAGATTCACGACTTGCGTTTGATTTTTCAACAAAACCTTGCACAGCTTCAGCAAAGGATTTTTGCACAACAATAATTTGATCCAGAACCTTGCGCTCAGCTTCAGGTAATTGATTTGGATAGCTTTTTATTAAATTTTGCAGCTCATGCAGGTGGATGTTCATTGTGTGTTGAAAAGATGACTCACACAAATTTTTTTGTCCGGCTGTAACAATAATTGAGCTCAAAACATTCCGTATTTTCGTTGTTGGTTGCTGATGATCTATGTATTTAAGAAGCTGCAACAGTTGATCATGGATATTGATCAAATCACTTTTCATGCCCAAAAGATCAGCCTGAGAAATAAATAGATTCTCACAGTATTCAACACTGCTTTTTAGCGCACCCGATAGGCCAGTTAATGACTCTTGAAATTCTTGCCCTAATACATTCTCAAGCACAAAAAGGTTTTTAGAAAGAATATTGTTTTGCTCTTCTACTTTGTGAATCAATTTATTTTGCGGTTTTTCTCGATATGAAGCAACCAACATGTCTTGTCGAATCGCCGCTGACTGAAAATCATAAAGTGTTTTGCGGACGTCATCGAAATCTCGATAAGACAGAAAAACGCGGTTGAACTTCTCATAACTAAAAAGCGTGATTGCTGTCAGGGCCACACTTCCCAGGAATGCAATACATACAATATACCGAATTTTCACAGAGATATTTTTACCAGACATTTTTCCCTCAAAGAAATAAACACTTAGATTCTAACACAATTTTCACTGGCTCTTAACCAACAATTGTTTTTGCCCCTTCAAGCAAGCGAATTATTTTTTCTCTGGTATCAACATCTCTAAAGATACAGCCAGACTCATTTTTTTGCCGCCAATAAAAAGGGTCAAACTGCAAAAAGTAACTATCAATATATCTTAATAAATACACCCCTTCTCTGTCTTCATCATCAGAAATTACAAACCCTATTTCGGTAAGCACATCCTTGGCTTTCCTAAACAGCTCACCTAAAGCCTTTTTTCTTAAACTAGCATCTGCAATGATTTTACGTTCATCTACCAACTTAACAGTCTCTAATTGTTTCAGGTCCTCCCAAAAAAAGAATGGCCCTGGGTCTGTTTTACGCCCTGGGGCAATAGAACTATGCGCAAGAAACAACTCAATTTTGAATTTGTCTCTAAGATACATAGTTAGAGTCTTTATGGTCAACTTTTGAGATTTATTAAAAGGAACAAACACATCAAAATCCCACCTGTCGGCATCCTCTAATCCATTAGCATATCCAGGACAATGGACTTCAATCCCAAGCGATTCATCATTCATTCTCTCTTTTGTGACACCCTTCCACGCGCTATTACCGGCATGAAAAGCAACATTTTCTGGAGAAACCAATTCAACGACAGGGATGCGATCTGGATAATTAAGTTCATGCTCAATCTCCATTTTCTCTAAAAATTCTCTACCTGAGACTGCAGGAATAAAATAGTGCGTGCTGACAGTATAACCAGCTTTTCCGGTCAGTATTTCTATACTCTTTTTCAATGATGTTCCCATGCTATGATATATGAGGGCTTTAACATCACTCTCTCTAGTGCGTTGCACCGCCTTCAGAGCTGGGATTTTTATAAGATCAACACCTTCAAGCTCCACATCAGCACTAGCATGATAGGCTGCACAGAATAAGAAAAATAAGGTTGTTAGAAATTTACTGAGAGTCACACAAGATTCCAATCGTTGTTTTGTCATACTATAAGGTATACACGAAGCACTAATAAAGGATAAAAATTACTACTTGCGTATGGTTAAAATACAAGTCAATATAACGAAAAATTCATAGGGTAGACATGATTAAAATGAAAAAAATTTTTCCATTAGCTGTTGTTAGTGCACTTGCATTTTCACCAGTCACCAAAGCTGATCCAGCTGCAGGCAAGCAAAGCCAAAACCCAGTTGTTGCCAAAGTTGGTGATCAAAACATTTATTTCCTTGATGTTGTGGAGCGTAAAAAAGCTATTCCTCAACTAGAATCAGCTTCTATTGACGCTGTATACCAAGGTCTTGTCCAACAAATGGTTGCTGAAATGCTTCTCAAAGATGAAGTTGCTAAAAGCACGATAGACAACACACCAGAATACAAAGAACGTGTTAAAAAATGTCAAGAAGCAGCTAAAATGCAGCTCTTTGTTGAAAAGAAAATTGAAGAGATGGTTACAGATGAAAAACTGATGGAACTCTTCAATAAAGTGAAAAAAGAATTCAAACCACAAGATGAAGTTGATGCACATCACATTCTTGTTGAAGACGAAAAAGAAGCCGCCAAAATTCTTTCACAACTTAAAAATGGTGGCAACTTTGAAGCTCTTGCACGTGAAAAATCAACAGACCCATCAACAAAACAACGTGGTGGAAAACTTGGCTACTTTACCAAAGACGTTGCCAAGGCAACTCTTGGTCCAAACTTTGCTGAGACTGTGTTCCTATTAAAACCAGGGCACCACTCTAAAGTTAAATCTAAGTTTGGTTGGCACGTGATTATGGTTAAAGATAAGCGTAAATCTAAACCACCAAAATTTGAGCAAGCAGCTCCACAACTCAGAATGCTGCAATCTCAACAGTCTCTCCTTTCTTACATTGAAAAACTTATGAAAGAGAAAAAAGTAAAACTCTTTGACACAAAAGGTAAAGAAATTGAGTGGGATAAGAAAAAAGCTAAAAAAGATGCAACTCCAAAAGCTTAACTAGAGTCGTAATCAATTTTAAGGGCGTGATATTTATCACGCCTTTTTCTTTTTTTAATTCACATTTTCCAAATATCATCTTCCAAAGTTACCCTAGACCTGGTAATTTTTTATCAACTAAATAAGCATAAAAATGACTCGATTAAATCTTTTATCTCTTTCGCTTCTGATTCTTCTAATAAGCTGCTCGTCCCACGAGGTTGAAAAACCCAAAGAGGGCACATCCTTAAATGACTTGTACGAAAGAGCAATGAATTTCATGCTTGTTGAAAAAGATTATAAAAAAGCAGCAAAAGCTTTTGAAAACGTGGAGCGCTTTTATCCATTGTCTCCCTGGGCCATGAAATCTCAGCTCATGGCAGCTTATGCCTATTATCAGTCAGCTCAATATGAACAAGCAATTGCAAATCTTGAAAATTTCCTCCAGTCGCAATCCAACAGCGATTATGCTCCTTACGCTCAATACCTTCTTGGATTGTGCTACTACATTCAAATCACTGGGGTTGAGCGCGATCAAACCATGACCTATAAAGCACTGAAAGCCTTTCGCAAGGTCGTGCAAAAGTATCCTAAAACCATTTATGCACGCGATGCACGCTTGAAAATTGATCTATGTAAAGAGCATTTAGCAGGCCAAGACATGGAAATTGGCCGTTTTTACCTAAACAAAAAAATCCCAACGGCAGCACTACAGCGATTCCTACATGTGGTTCAAAGCCATCAAACCACCTCCCATGCAGCTGAAGCACTTTACCGTTGCGTTGAGGTCTTCTTAACACTGGGTATGAAAGATGAAGCTTTAAAGCACGCTGCAGTTCTTGGCTATAACTACCCAGGTAACAAGTGGTATCAATCAACCTATGACCTTCTTGAAAGCCATGACTTAATTAAAAAACACCAGTCGCATCTCTCTCAGAAAAAAAACAAAGGTAATGTTGCTCAGGAGAAATAGATGCTTAGATCTCTTTGCATCCAAAATTTCATAACCATCGAAAGCCAAACCATCACTTTTGAATCAGGGTTCAACGTCATCACAGGAGAAACAGGAGCCGGGAAATCTCTTGTTTTAAAAGCATTACAGTTTGTTTTTGGCAGCAAACTGCCCACCACGGTTCTCAAAAAAAAAGATTCTCCCCTTCAAGTCATTTGTACATTCACTATCAACGAAGCAATTAATCAGTTTTTAGATGATATAGGATTTTTACTTAACACAAATGAGCCCCTAATCATTCGCCGCCAACTCACCCCAGATGGTAAAACCCGTTGCTTTATCAATGATCAACCTTCTACATCAACCACCTTAAAAGATTTAAGCACCCATCTTTTTTCGCTGCAAAACCAATTTGATCAAATCCTCAGCCCTGCTGCCCAGCTGGCTATTATTGACAGAGCAGGCAATCATGCTGCAGAAATTATTGATTTAGAAAAATCATATCAAGAATGGAAATCCGCTGTACAAAATTTTGAGCATGCAAAATTAGCCAACGAAAAACGTCAACAAGAACGTGAATTTATAGAACAAGCCTATGCTGAACTCTCTATCCTTGCCGCCATAGAGGATGAAGAAAACCAGCTTCTTGAACAACGCCAAAAAGCCAAAAATCAAGGCCAAAACTATGAGATTTTGAATGAAATCCTCACCCTCCTAAACCCTGAAGAAGGGAATCAGCTTTGGTACAAGCTCAGCAAAAAGCTGGCCAAGCTTCAATCTCAAGAAGAAATACATCCCTTAAGCCAAAGCCTAGAAAAACTTATCGATGCGCATCAATCTTTTACGGATCAGCTAACAGAGCAAACTTATGCAAGTTCACAAGATATGAATCTTGATGCTGACCAAATTGAACAACGCTTGCACACACTCCGGGCTGCAAGCCGGAAATACAATTGCTCCTGCAATGAGCTGCCAGCTAAACAAGCTTTCTACGCAGAACAAGCTCAACTTTTACAAGGCGGTGAAAAAGACCTCAAAAACCATGAACAACGTGTTCAAGAAACCAAACAGAACTATTTAAAAATTTCTGAAAACTTAGCAAAGAAGCGCCAGGAAATCGCCCATCAACTCTGCCAAAGCGTTTCAAAAGAACTCCCGGATTTGATGCTTGATAAACTCAAACTCAAGGTTTCAAGCACACCTTTAACAGAGAGCCAGTGGTCAAGCAGCGGCACTGAGAAAATACAGTTAATGGTCCAAGCCAATATTGACACACCCTTCACCCCTCTTGATCAAGCCGCTTCTGGCGGAGAAAGATCACGCCTTTTTCTTGCCTTTGAAAAAGTTACCTCTCACCTTAAACAATGCCCAACGCTATTCTTTGATGAAATTGATAAAGGCGTTGGCGGGGCTGTTGCCCATGCGATTGGTCTATGCTTACAAACAATTGGTACACATCATCAAGTCATTGCCATCAGCCATGCTCCGCAAGTTGCAGCTTTGGCAGACCATCATATCTTGATTGAAAAGCATCACTATGAAGATAAAACCATCAGTTATGCACTCTCAGGCTTGTCTCCAGAAATCAAACTCGCTGAGATTTCCCGCATGCTCTCAGGAAAAACCATTACCCTTGAAACCAAGGCTGCTGCTCAATCACTTATCTCGCAAACGCAATGACCGATAACAGATCCATTCGTCAAAAAATTGCATACCTCAGTGAAACAATTTATAAGCACGATCAGCTTTATTATGTAGGGCACCCTGAAATTTCCGATGCTGCCTATGATGCATTATGCCAAGAGCTTGAGGAGTTAGAGCAAAAATATCCTAAATTCATCCATCCTCTAAGTCGTAAGAACCGTGTAGGTGCAACCCTAGAACAGTCAAAGTTTTCCAAGGTCCAGCACATGCGACCTATGCTTTCCCTGGACAATATATTTGGCCCTGAAGATATTCAAACGTTCAAGAACAAACTTAATCGCTTTCTCAAACAACCCGAAACCACGCCAATTGACCTCTATGGCGAACTAAAAATTGATGGCTTATCTGTCGCCCTAACCTACGAAAATGGTTTTTTAATCAAAGCGGCAACGCGCGGGGATGGCCAAACAGGCGAAGACATAACTGAAAATGTCAAAACCATTAAAAATATCCCCCATCTTTTATCAAATCAATATCCCTCTGAACGTTTCGAGGTCCGCGGTGAAGCATACTTTCCCAAAAGTTCTTTTATGCTTTTTAACGAGCAGCAGAAAAAACAACAGGGTCAAGTTTTTGCTAATCCCAGAAACGCAGCAGCCGGATCGCTCAGACAACTTGATAGCACTGTCACAGCTAAACGCGATCTCAAATTTTTTGCATACGATATTGTCACACCAACATCAGCACCGTATCAAACGCAATCTGCAATGGCGTCTACACTTGCAAGTTGGGGATTTGAAACGATCCCTAATTCATTAACTTCTTCATCCGTTGATGAAATCACAGAGCATTACCAGCATATCGCTAAAAACCGATCCTCTCTTGACTTTGATATTGATGGCCTCGTTCTCAAAGTAAATGATTTAACCCTCCAAAAAAAATTGGGCTTTGTTGCCAGGGCGCCGCGGTGGGCCATCGCCCTTAAGTTCCCAGCTGAAGCCAGCGAGACCACACTTGAATCCATTGATATTCAAGTAAGCAGAGCCGGTGTGTTAACCCCCGTTGCCAGGCTCTCTCCCGTTCTTTTAAATGGCGCCATCATCAGAAATGCCACCTTGCACAATGCAGATGAAATTAGCCGAAAAGATATCCGTGTGGGCGATCAAGTTCTGGTAGAACGCGCTGGAGACGTCATTCCAAAAGTTCTCTATGTTGTTAGTAAACCAGAAAACCGTTCAGAGCCTTTCAAGTTTCCGTCCAAGTGCCCCGAATGTGAGAGCCCTGTTTTGCAAGACCCTGATCAAGCAGCCATTCGCTGTACAGGTGGCTTTAAATGTCCCGCTCAACAACGCGAAAAACTAAAGCACTTTGTCTCACGCAAAGCATTTGATATTGATGGCATGGGCGATAAAAATATCGAACATTTTTGGAACCGGGGTGATATTAAAACACCCCTTGATATTTTCTATCTTGAAGAAAATGATCGTCAGTCTCTAACCCCGCTTTGCGCTCAACCTGGATGGGGGCCAAAATCAGCCAACAATTTATTTGCAGCTATTCAAACCAAAAAAACCATTGAGCTCAATCGATTTATTTATGCCTTAGGGATTCAATTTATCGGTCAAGAAACAGCTAAGGTTTTGGCAAGTCAATATAAATCTGCAGATAATTGGCTGCACTCAATGATACAGCTCACCTCAGAATCTGGTGAAACCGATCTGCAAACATCTCTTTTATTGGATATTGATGGCATTGGACCCAAAGTGGTTCAAAGCTTAAAGTCCTTTTTCACTCTCTCAGTTAATGCGGACCTGGTCACCGACCTGATAAAAATCTTAGATATTAAATCGGTGTCTAAACCCATCAGTAAAGCTAATCAAGGAAAACTAGCCGATAAAACCTTTTTATTTACGGGAACGCTGAGTATGCCAAGGGCTGAAGCCGAACAACTCACCCAATCGCATGGAGGTAAAATTGTCCAATCCCTCAGCGCAAAAACATCATATCTTGTTGTTGGTGATAAGCCTGGCAGTAAAGTTGCCAAAGCTGAGAAACTTGGTATTCCGCGTCTCAGCGAAGAAGAGTGGCAAGAATTATTATCAACTGAAGCTAAGTCTTAATCGGTTTCAATGGTCAAAATACCTTTGCCTGCGTTGCACAACTCCCTTATCACATTTTGCAAAATCAACTGCCCGCGCTGATCCAATCCCATATACGGATCAATTAGAATCAAAAGCTTTGCCTGACTCTGCATAAAAGCATAAATCAACGCCATTTTCTGGCCCTGCCCTTTGGAAACGGAACCGATATCACGCATTATCAATTCCTGCGACACCGAAAAAATATTCATCCATTGATAGATCTTTGGCCAAAACTTTACAGGTTCAGGCTTATGTTGACCGTCTAAAACCATTTTAAAAAAATCTAAAAATTTTAAGCCATCCGGGAAAACATCTGCAGCAGCTGGTAAAATCACAACTTCTTGTTTACCCCAAAAATTTTTCCAGGAATGTTTTGGAGCTTTCTGAAAACCAATACCCATAATAGCTAATCTTTTAACTGGCTTAAAAACTTCTTTTTTAACAGACATCCCCAAAAGCGCTGGCATAACTCCTTCAAGCACCAACTCTTTAAAAGGTTGGATGTTGACTCTTACATGTTGGCCACTTGAAATCTGCAAATCAAGCAATCGTGCTGCTGTCTTTTCTTTCCATTTCAAATCAAATAAAACATCACCATTTTGTTTGCCAAAGACAAAATTAACGGGATCTATTTCAGTCTTTTTTTCTTGCTCTTCAAGGCCTGCTAATGGGATCAATTTTTTATCTTCAATGGTTAGAACGCGTTTGCACCATTCAAGGATTTCTAAGTTATGCGTCACACAAAGAACGGCAATTTTTGCCCGGCAAGCTTGGCGGGTTAACTCATCCATCAAAACAATTTGCTGATTTCTTAGCAAATCCTCAAATGGTTCATCCAAAATAATAAGTCCAGATGGTTGGCGAATGGCACGAATCAGCAAGCCTAACTTTATCCCTCTCCCTGATTTATTCAGCACATGACTCAAAAGAACTTGAATTGATTCAAACCCCAACTTCTTACTCAAATCATGCAACCAGTCAAAGTCCTGTCGTTGCACTCTTTTCATCTCAGACTTGATAAATCTTAACGTTGATCGGCGTGCCGTAAAACTTGTGCCAGGGCAAAAGAAAGTTTGGTTTTTTAACAACGTGCGCCAATCAGCCAATGTCGATCTCTCAAAAGATCGGCCCATCAAAGTAAGCTGTATCTCAGACGTTGGGATCAATCCCAGCACGCAGTGGCAAAGCGTTGTTTTACCTTGTCCATTTTTTGCCCATAATCCAACAATCTCACCGGGCATAAGCTTTAAGCTTGCACCGTCAAGAATTAGGCCTTGTTCTGAATCAGGCCACGCAAACGTTAAATGGGTTAAATCAAGGATGGGCTCACGCATGGGTCAACCTCTTATCATTATCATTGGGCTCTATCGCCAAAAAACTCCAAATAATAAAAGGCAAATTGACCACCAGTAAACCACCCAAGCCACTTAAAAGAATCCATGGGGCATATAAGTTATCTTTACCTTCGGCAATCAAAGATCCCAAGCTGGGCGCACCAATAAAAGAATATCCCAAATAATCCATAATGGCTAAAGTATTGAAAATTGAAATGGCCAAAGTTGGAACCTTCGGCATAAGAGCTTTAAATATTTTTGGCAGAAAATAATGCCTTAAAATCTTATGACTTTGAAATCCAGCATTTTGCGCCACCATCACAGGTATTGATCGCCTCTGAGACAGAGTCAGCCCCTGTACAATCTGGGCTATCAAAGGCCACTTAAACACAACCAACAAAATCAAAAACGTTCCCCAAAAAAGCCAATGATAATACCCCAAAATTACCAGAACCATTAACATTGGAATGCTGTTCACCATCTCAATAATGCGGAGCAAAGGAAGATAAGAATTAAGCCGTTGGCAATAGCCAAAAACAATACCCAAACAAAGCGCAAAACAAAACACCGCTCCCACGCTTAGTGTCAAAAACCACAATGTTATGGGAATGCTATTAGCAAGAATATAGCCAATATCCAGACCTGTTGTCGTTGTGCCAAATATATGCGTTAGATTTGGAGATTGCGGATTAAAACCCCTCAGGCTTTCCTCATCAAACATCACCAGTCCAATGAAGCATCCAACGTGAATCAAAACAAATAAGGCAAGAAACCACCGCATACCACTCTGGTTTAACACCTTCATGCCTGTACCTGTTCATAGTTGGGCACAATCACCTTCATCAATAAATTTAACGCAATACTTACAACAGAGAACAGCAAGAAAATTGCCATAAACAAATTCAAATCTCCCGCTATGATTGCGCGATAGCCTAAAAATCCCATACCCGGCAAACCAAAAATAATTTCCACAACCAGGCCATAGGTAAAAACCAGAAAGATAAAATCATTCACCAGTCGCCAAATAAGTGACCGGGCCAAAACATCACTAATCGTTTGCCAAAATAATTGGTGCTTTGAATACCCCCGCGATAGCCAGAACATCTCTTCCGCAGCGCGGCGCCCTGCTGTCATCATACCAACAAAATACATAAAAATTTTCGGCCAATACACCAACACTAAAGTTAAAACGGGTAAATAAAATCTCTGCAAAAATTGCAAGAAAAATGTTGTTTGATTTAGAACTGGTGCATAGCCATCAAAAAGCAACAAAAGCCCCAAAGCGATCACAAGTTTGGGTATCGATTGCCATACAACCGCCACACCATACATAATGCGCTTTCCCCATGGAGTTGCTGTAAAATAAAGCCACGCACTTAAAAAAGAAATCACATAACAAAAAAATAAAGATCCCCCCGCCAAAAAAACAGAGATAAGAATCGCCTCCTGAAGAATTTTCACAACCGGTTTTTCGTATAGTTCACTTTTACCAAACTTACCCTGAACAATTTCACCCATGTAATTTAGATACTGTGAAAAAAAAGAATCCTCAAAATCAGGGTTGCCAGCAATATCTTCGCTTAAACCAGCGCTTTCACCTGCCCAAAAATCAGCTGGTTTTACTGGTGCCATGCGAATCAAAGAAAAATTGATCAAACTCACAATCAACATAGTCAACAGTGTCCAGGCGCCTGTTTTTAGCACTTGCATTAAATAGGATTGGTGCATCATCTTTTGATACTCCAGTGATCAATATCAGATTGACCAATCAACGATTCAGGAACCTTTAATGGTACCCAGCTAGCGTAAAATATCTCTGGCCTAAACCACATCGGAATAAAAAGAGCTTGCTTATATGCCCAACGATCCATCACTTGCAAAGCTTGTTTTTCGTCTACCCCTGTTTCGGCCTCACAAACATCATTGACAAAAGAAGCCATTTTTTGTTGATCCTCTTTATTATCAATTGATCGCTTCAAAATTCTCTCTAAATTTTCAGCAACAGCGCACCAATCCCGCCCAGTTATTTGCGGCACAATAATCAGGTCATAGTTCCCCGTCTGCAAGCGCTTGAAATATTCACCAGGTGATGTCATTTGAATAATCAATTCTATGTTGTGCTTTTTTAAAGCCCGTTGCCATGGCTCTAAAATTTTCTTATGCGCCGGAATTAAAGCCACAACCACTAGTTTTCGTGGCGATCTATCTGTACCCATGCATTCACATTCAATGAAGCCACCTTTGTTTATCGTTTCTTCCACTACATCACTGTTAAGTCTTGGATCAAAAAACAAGCTTCGTTTATACCCATAATACTCTTGATATAGCCGTTGGTTTTGATCCTGAAAATTAAATGAATTCCGTAAAGACCGCCTTATACATTTGCTTTTAATAAAAGGGGAGCGGACATTAAAAAATATTGCCCCAGCCTTGATCGGCTGATAATTAGCAACCTTCAAAGTTTGTATTGTACCTTGTTTAATCTCTGGTAAATCATATCGATTCTGTTGCCATTGCGGATTTAACTCGCGTCGAACTGTATAGGTCTTTTTTCTGAAAGCTTGATAATTCATCTCTGGATTAGGAATGTATAAATAGCCAATCCGATTAAAATTATACCGCCCTTGGTTAAACCAAAGCGATTCTCCCCACCAATTTGGCTTTTTCAAATAATGCACTTCTCTGGTTTTATCAAATCTTTCAACTTGGTACGGCCCACTCGTTATTGGCTTTTTCAATCCATCATTTTGGTCTAAATCTTGCTTTTTCAAAACAGGCATTAGGCCAAGGGCAAACTTTTTCCGGGCTGATAAAGCGCCACCATTAATTGCATAAAACCGAATTTTTGCAGGGCTTAAAATCTCACAGCCAACATCCGCATAGCCATCCCGCAAATCACTCTTGCCATTTTTTTTCAGCAACTCAAATCCAGCTGCTACATCATCAGCTGTCACAGGTGATCCATCTGAAAAGACCGCTTCTTCACGTAATTCAAAAGTTAAGGATTGATCATTTTCCTGAAAATCTTTTGCAACATAGGGGTATAAATTTTTTTCATCATCCAAGGGTGGAAACATCAAAGTTGCATGGAGGCGTTCACTTCCCTCAGCCGGCCAACGATTGCCAACAAACGGGTTAAAGATGTTAAAATCAATCTTTGGCGAAGCCAAAAGAATATCACCACCTTGCACTGGATCTTGCAAAATATAAGACAACCGATCAGCTGCCTCTTGGTATTTTGGCTTTGGCGCAGCAGGCAAGCTCAGAACTTTATCGCTGCAGCTATTCCAGTAACAGCAAAGTCCTAAAAATAATAATACCCATTGCATGGTTTATCACTCCTTTAAATAATAATAAAATCCTAGCAGAAAAAGAAAAACGGTCTAGGCTAATGTTTTTAAATAGGCAATCACGTTTGCCCGATCTTTGGCTTTTTTCAAACCCACATAAGCCATTTTTGTGCCTGGCATATATGCACGCGGCTTGTAAAGAAACTGGTTTAAATTTTCATCAGTCCATTTTTGATCAGCTAATTTCTTCGAACCATTGGAATACGCATACCCAGCTTTAGAGCTGATAGAAGCGCCATAGACCCCCCACAAATTCGGTCCAATCTTATGCGGACCGCCCTTGTTCAAAGAATGGCATTGCATGCATTGGCGCATCACCAACTTACCTTTCATGGCATCCGCTTCTGCCATAAATTTTTGGATGGGTTCAGGCCCTGTCTTGACCGGCGCACTTGGCGTTTCATCTCCCGCGTTTGGCACATCAATACGATAAACAGATTTCTGTAATTCTATTGGGTCAACCAACGCCTCAGAGATCATGGCCGCAACCAACCAAATAATAAGTGCGATCAGCACCGCCGCAAAAATCATGTTACTTTTTTGTTTATTCATGTCATGAACTCCCTCTACAAACTATCAATTTATGCTATAGTCGCCAAATAAATTTATGAAGACGCACATGCAAAAAGTTATTATTATCCCTTCTCGTCTTGCCTCGGTTCGTTTACCGAACAAACCTTTGGTTGATATTGGTGGTACGCCCATGGTTGTTCGTGTTGCACGTCAAGCACAAAAGGCAACCGCTGACAAAGTTATGATTGCTTGCTGCGGTGAAGAAATAAAATCAGCTATTGAGGCAATCGGCTCAACCGCTGTTATAACAGACCCAAGCTTACCCAGTGGCACAGATCGTGTCCACGCCGCAGCGCAATCTTTATCCTCACTTGGCCCAAATGATATTGTTGTGAACTTGCAGGGCGATCTTCCCTTTATCAATCCGCAGCATATCACTCAGGTTATCGACTTACTCGAACAACGGCCAGAATTCGATCTCACCACACTAGCTGCACCTATTACAGATAAATCCGAAATCAACAATCCGTCCGTTGTCAAAGTGGCTTTTTCACCTCTTGGTCCAGATCAAATCTATGGCTATGGTCACTACTTTTCACGTGCGGCTGTTCCCCATGGCGCCAATACTTTTTACCATCACATTGGCCTTTATGCTTTTCGTAAAGCCGCTCTCGATCGATTTGTCAAAGCCTCCCCAACACTGCTTGAAACCACTGAAAAGCTCGAACAACTGCGGGCCTTGGATATTGGTTTGAAAATTGGGGTTGGCATCGTAGATGAACCTCCCATCTCCATTGATACGCCCGAAGATCTGGAAAAAGCCCGCCAACACGTTTAATCACCCCCTTGGGTTTTTAGGTGCAGCGCGTTATAATCTGCTTAATAAAGAGTATAAACTTATGACACCCTGGCAGGCTTTTAAAAAGCATCCTCTTTCTCTTTTCTTGGCACCCTTCTCGCGGCTTAGTGCCATTCCCATAAAGGCATATCTTATTCTAACTGCCATTATTGCGTTTGCACTTCTTGTCATATCTTTTGTTATGCAGCATGGCTTTGGCTATAAACCTTGTGCCTTTTGCATCTTTGAGCGTTGGCCTTATGTGGCCCTCATTCTTCTTGGTTTCATTTCCCTCTCATCTAAGTCACAAACTATGCTCAAAGCCCTAGCAACTCTTATGCTTATTGCCATAACAACCAACATCGGCCTTAGTGGATATCATATCGCTATTGAACGTAAGTGGGTCCCGCTTCCCTCGGTTTGCCAAAGTCAATCCAGCCTCAAGAAACTTAGCTTTGAAGATCTCAAAAAACAAATCAAACAAACCAACCACGTGTCCTGTGATCGTATCCCTGTAAAAATCTTTGGTCTTTCGCCTGTTGAATACAACTTGCTGATTAATCTTTGGCTGTTTTTCTATATTGGCTCTCTTTTCTTCACAAGGCAGAACAGGCATAATCTCAAAGGCAAATTATGACACCGCTTGAAAAGCATCATCTCCATCGAATGTTACGGGTCAATCAAGCTGGTGAGCATGGCGCCGTTCGTATTTACGCCGGTCAAAAAGCTGTTCTTGGCGATTCGTCCATTGGCGCAGAACTGGATCATATGGCCATACAAGAGCAAGAACACAAACAGCTGTTTGATTCACTTTTGGTTCATCATAAAATTCGCCCAACTGTCCTTTCACCTATATGGCACGGCGCTGGTTATGCCCTTGGTTTTGCAACCGCCCTCATGGGTAAAAAAGCAGCCATGGCCTGCACTGTAGCCGTTGAGGAAGTCATCGAAAAACACTATCAAGATCAGCTCGATACGCTTCAAAAAACACCAAACATCCCTGAAGAAATCGTCTCAACCATTCGCAAATGCCAAGCAGAGGAAATAGAACATAAAGATCTAGCCATCGAACAAGAAGCTAAAAGCTTCAAGGGCTACAAACCCCTCAGCTTTGCTATAAAAACTGGGGCGAAAGCAGCGATTTGGCTGTCCGAGAGATTTTAATGTCCACCGCTGCAAGTCATTCTCGCACCACTTCTCCCTTATATCTCCCCTGGCTGCGCCTTTGCATGGCCGGTGTGTTTCTCATGATTGCCATAGGTGGATTTACACGCTTATCGGGTTCTGGTCTTTCAATCGTTGAATGGAAACCGATTGTTGGCACCCTGCCTCCTCTCAGCCATCAAGCCTGGCAGGGTGAATTTTCAAAATACAAAGCATCGCCAGAATATCAGCAAGTTAACTTTGATATTTCCTTCAGGCGTTTTCAATTCATTTATATGGTCGAATACATCCATCGTTTGGTTGGCCGTTTAGTGGGGCTGCTTTTTTTCCTACCACTGGCTTTTTTTTGGATTCGGGGCAGTCTCTCCACATTCCAAAAGCGTTATTTTATTACCTTAACTTTTATCGGCATTTCTCAGGGATTCATGGGCTGGTACATGGTCAAAAGTGGGTTGGTTGATGATCCCATGGTTAATCCCGCCCGGCTAACCGCCCACCTTCTGATTGCAACATTGATATTAACACTTTTTTATCATGAAGTTTTAAGAGTCTGTCATCACAGCAAAATCAAAAAGCATTCGCAAAACCACAAACGAACATCAAACCTGGCCTTGATTGGTTTTATAGCCTCCGTTTGCACCTTAACGTATGGGGGGCTTGTGGCCGGTCACAAGGCTGGCCTTATCTACAACACCTTTCCCCTTATGGATGGATCGCTTATCCCCACCGATCAATGGATTGCAAACAAAGGTCTGGCTAATCTATATCAAAATCCAGCAATCGTTCAGTTCATTCACAGAATTTTAGCGTTTATCACCTTCGGGCTGGGCCTCATGGTCGCGCGCAATAATTTAAAAAGCAAAACCGCTCATTCAAAATCTTTATTCATCGGATCTTTATTACTTATCAGCGCCCTCGTCATGCAGCTGCTTCTTGGCATCCTCACACTTCTTCACAGCGTTCCGCTCTCCCTTGCGTTGGCTCATCAACTTCTTGGCATCATTGTTGTTATGCTATTTTTCCGCAATCTATTCTTTTCAAGAAATTAGACGGTTGATTTAACAACCCCATGCCGGTTAATAAATTTGGCTTGCCGAATAAATGTCACGGCTTGTTTGGTCAGATCATTCATTTCTTTCTGCGTGTAGGCGAAACCCTTTTTACTATTTATTTCATTTTTTATATCCATTAAATATAAAAACCGAGAATGGTTTACGCCCATCATTTCCAATGCAAGATCATGATATAGCTGACTATTTTTATTTTTTTGCATCTTTTTTTTATCATTATATTTTTTCATTTTTTTAAACCTTATACCTAAATAAAAATTTAACGAAAAAAATAAATAATGGTAAATTGAAAGAAAAATAGCAATTCTTAAGAAATGAGAACGCTCCTAAAAAATGGCGCACATAGCCACATATACAATCGCAACAACCCTAAACATAAAAAATCAATAAACGATAAATATGTTTTTAAGGGTGCTAATGCCTGAAAAGGTTATTCAATAAAAAACCTCTTTCAACAACCAATCTTTTGCCGGATGCTCTTACTTTTATCAGTCATTACGAGGCGGGGCGCAGCCCCAACGTGGCAATCTCATTCTACTTTTCCCACGTCATTCTAAGGAGTTGCACAGCAATGCCGCGAGAATCTCTTGTAACTCAATCCATTAGACCCTCACGTCACTGCGTTCCTCAGGGTGACGGGTAGATAAATAAAAAACCAGTCATTGCGAAGGAGCAACGCGACTGTGGCAATCTCATGTAACTTTTATTAGATCCTCACGCTCCCTTCATTTGCGCAGGATGACCGGTTTTGGTTTGCCCGTCATCATGAGGAGTTTCGTAGAAAAGACGTGATGCTCTCTCTGCACATCAATCGCCCTGAACTCCCACTTCCGCATGCTCAATCCCAGTTTCTGCCAACTCTCGGAGAAGCTCTCCCAAATCTTCCCCCGCTGCACGAGCAAACCTCCAAGCCCCTAATAAAAAAGACCCCGTCGCAGATTCACCTGCAGGCGGAGTCGATGGCGGAAAAAATCCAAGACCAGAAAGCGGGTTTATCTCTTCATCCCTGTCCATGGACTGACCGTCTTGCCACCCTGTTGCCTCACTACTTTTTTTTTAACCGTTGAGCCTTGGCTTCCAGGTGCTCCATCCCTAGCCGCTGCTGATGCATAAGAAGCCCTTGCTGCCATACTCGTCGCCGCTGGTTTAGCTGTAGGCTTTGCAACTTTTCCAACTTTCGCAATGAAACCTTGGAAGTTTCTAGCTTTTTGGATCAATTCAGTTAACACAGGCAACTCATCATTTCCATTTTCATCCACAAAGCAACCGGCATATCCATCTTTGTTTAAAAGACCTTGAAATGGCATCAACACCAATTGGTCAACTGGGTCTAATTCCTCAGCAACTGCAGCCATCGGTACGGGCCAGTAATAAGGGTCTGACCCAGCAAAGCCAAGTGTCCAGCCAGCCACTGTGGAACCATACGTTCCAGAGGTCTCAAATGCTAATCCGTGCTCACCAGGTTTATAGTAACTGCCCCAGAAATCTGCATTGGTACGCAGGCGCTCAGCTTCCTTTTTCTTTTCACTGATCTGGCCGCTAATTACCTTTAACTCTTGCGCCAATGTTGCCAAGAGTTCAGTCCGTGTTGTTTCATGATCTTGCTTTGCTTTAGCCACATCAGCTTCATAAACTGTTTTCTTTTCAGCAAAGGCCATATTTAATGCAAGTACAGCTTTTTTGTTTTTTGCCTCAGCAGCCTCCATCGCCTCAATTTCACGCTTATTAAGCCCTGCAAGCGCAGCATCATCATTTTTCCCCAGCGCAGCTTTGGATTGCGCATAACGCGCTTGAATCCCTGATTTTTCTTTTTTCAAAAATGCTTCCAAAGCTTCTAGTTCTACTTCATATTCTGATTTATATTTACCCCACGCTGTCTCAAGCTTTTGCAATCGCTCGTCTCTCTCAGCCTGCACAGTAGTCAAAGCCTGCGTATTTGCTGCTTTTTTTGCAGCAATATCCGCTTCTAAACCACGCACCTCTGTATCCAAAGCAGCTGCTTTCTCTTCAAAACGCGTAACCTTTGCCACATGAACAGATCTTTTAACCCGCCAGCCAGCTTTCTTAGTTTCATCAGTATTGTCTTCAACCCGCTCCATCCCACTTAGAGTACGGATCGCATCAACTATTTTTCCCAAAATTGTTTTGGCTTGTGCTTTTAATTTATCTGCAGCCTCATCTCTTTGTCCCGATTCTACTTCAGAGAGAGCTTCATTTGCCTGAACAAGCGCTTTTCCAGCTCCTTTAATTTGTTTCTCTAGTTCATGGTATGATTCATAAGTAAGGCCTTGTTTAGCACGTACTTCATCAAATCCAGCAGAGAGCTCTTCCGGATTAAAGGCTTTAACCGCCAACGGCAGCGTCATAATTAGACATAAATATTTAAGGTGATTGTTCATGAATAGACTCCTGTTAAGTTTTAGACTTATAAAAGCCTAATCCAGCTTCGCGCATCTTGTCAAACCTATGTTTAAGTTAATTTACATTTTCTATTTTTTTTAGAAAACGTTTCGAAAAAGTATCGGCAAAAAACCCGTTATTAACGGTCGCCTCCTGCCTTCACCAGTCATTCCGAAGGAGCAGCATAACTGTGGCAATCTCTTCCGCCTTTAACAAGACCCTCACGTCGAAATTTCATTTCTCCTCAGGGTGACGGGTGTTATAAGGCGCATCCCCAAAACCAGTCACTGCGAGGCGGGGCGCAGCCCCAACGTGGCAATCTCTCTTGCCATACAAAAAACACGTCATCATGAGGAGCTGCTCTGTAGCGACGTGATGATCTTTTTCTAGAACCCGTCATTCTGAGCGGATTTTTAATCCGCGTGAGAATCTCTCTTAACTTTCCATAAGACCCTCACGCTCTCTTCGCTCGCTCAGGGTGACTGGTAAAAAATAGTCGCTCAGGGGAACGAGGGTTTTTTAATTTTAATCCGATTCTTTCTTTTCCTTGCGCCGCCTTCTTTTCGCGATTTAAGTTTTCGGATTACCTCAGCCATAATACGTTTTTTTCTCAATTTCTCAGCAACAGAAAATCTAGTTGATGGTGCAACTTTTTGACGTGCCTGTCGATATGCAAGCGTTTCAAATGTTTCCTCAGCCAGCTTCTTCTTTTTCCAGGCCAAGACAAGCTCAACTTCTGCTTTGGCCTCGGCAATGGCCGTGCGAAGATATGATTGTGTTCTATCAACCATTGGCCGTCTTTTATCCTCATGATCGAAAGGATCCATTGCTATTATCTGAAATGAGAAAAGAACAGAAATTAAAAAATAATAACGCATATAAAGCTTCCTCCAATAGACTTAAGATTATGTTCTAAAAAATGATGGATTTATTCAATCCTCTATTTCGATCCTCTAACCACCCTATTCAGAATAGTTTTGTTTAACTCCACCCACAATAACCGGTTCTTCTTCTTTTTTTGATTCATCTTCACGCATCAAACCTTTGATGGTTTGTGGTGTGAAAATTGATAAAGGGTTTGAGGAGATATCCAAATTATTTAAAGGTCCCTTCGCCGAATAACTAAAAGAGAAAATCCCATGATCTGGTGTTCCGCCTGAAAGCACCGTGCCAATAAGCGGAATCGCCCCCAGGAATTGGTTAATGCTTCTAAACGGCACCACTTGCCCCGTTAAATTCAGCTTGTCTTTGCCAAAGTCAATATAACCAGCAGCACTAATGGCAATACCCGATCCATTGAGTAAACTATCGGTAATATAAAGCCTTTTGTTTTCATAATTACAGTCTATAAAGCCATCGCTAAATTCATAGCCAGGACCTTGGAAAATCTGCGTCAAACCACTAATAGAGGCCAAGCTTAAGATGCGCACCACCGCCGGAATGTTTTTCATGGTCATGTTTTCAATTTTAATTTTGGTTTTCATTGGGCCAGGCAAATCTCGGGTACCCTTCAGATCAATCCGCCCCCCGTAAATTTCTTTGCTCAAACCAAACCCGCGTATCAACAAGCCAAGATTATTTGTTTGAAAGTCAAGTGTTTGCTTTCCGTCTTTGTTATCTAATTTCCAAATAAACGGATATTTGCTATAAAAATCACCCTCAACGCGACCAAACATCAGTATGTTATTTTCAGCATTTAGCGTTGCGGAAAACTTTTCCAAAACAATATTTTCAGCTAAAAAAACTTTTTCAAACCCTAGCGCCAGGGTTATTTTTTCCGGCAGCTTAAATCCATCCTTTGACTCTTTAGCTTTATCAGCCTCTTCAACCTCAGCATTAACAGCTTGAGCATAATCGCTTAAATCCACAAAAGGCCCTTTGATATGCACAGTCAACCCATCTTTCGGCGATGAGATTACAACACCGTTGAATTTGTTTTTTAAAACCGAGACATCACTCACATCAATTTTAAAGTCTTGGTTGCTTTTAAAATGTCCTTCCAATTCAATTTCGCCCGAATCATCGGCATATTTTAGCTCGGAAATATGCTGTAATTGACCTTTTCTAAAAATCAGATGACTGTATAAAAATCCCGGATCATTGTCTTTTTTAATGGTACCAAGAACGGGCAGCATAACAGTTGTTTGATCTAGATTTGCTTTCACACTTATATTAACTTCACTATTGACCAACTCTTTGATCGAAACATCAAAGCCAATAAGGCCCGGCAAATATTCTGAATAAGCACTTAAATCAACCTCTGGAATCTGATTTAAACTTGCTGTCGCTTTAAATTGATAATGGTTTTTAAATGTTCGTTTGGGATAAAAATAAGAATGCCAAGTAAAGTCAGCTGGCAAGCCATTCAGCAACGTGTTTCCCTGCATGGTCATTTGATCATCTTTAATGCGCAAATCATAAGTGCCGTCAGATAGAACAAAGGGGTGCTGTGGCGTTAATTTTTTCAAATAAGATTTTGTTAGTTTTGCGTCAACATCCAGGTCAAAATCTTTAAATTCAACATCTTTTAACAAAGGAAATTTCATCTTCAACGTTGCAACCACCGCGCCCTCAGCATGGTCAATATCAAATTCGTACTTTTTCAAAAGAGCCAAAGGTTCTGTGTTGATAATTTCCAATAAAGACTTCAAGGGAGAAGTCAACTTAACATACAAATCCGCCATTGGTCGGTCAGACATCATCGCTGTAATCTTCATATGACCAAGCTTAATTAAGGTTTCTCTAATACGCCCATGATGGATTGCAATATCAAAACCAGTTTCATTGAAAAATGCTGTTGCGCGCGCGCCAACGATTTTTGGCATGCCATCCAAATAATTAATCGTTGCTTGATCAAGTGATAAATGGCCATTTACTTGATCAACCGTCACAGGGGCTTCTATATTTGCAGACAAATGTCCCTTCAACCAAACCTGTCCATTATTCAAAAATCCAGTTGAAAGATTTTTTGTCAGCCACTTGTGTGCATTGGTTGCAACTTCCTCTGGCCAAATATCTCCTAATTGGTCTAGTGAAATATCAGAAATTTTTATTTGCCCCTGGAAAGGTGCCTGTTTTTCACTGATCTGCGATTCTATCGAACCTTGATACGTATGTGTTTGCTTATCAACGTTGGTTGTATGTTTTGCTAACAGCGATACATGATAAGTGTTGTTTTTCTCTTGCAGCTGCCCGTCAATCACTGTTTTGGTTTGGCCTGCAAACAACCCTGGTTTTAGAAAGGATTGTTCAGCAACCAATTCTGGGATCATTTTATTTACATTAGCAAACTCCATGTGCAAGCGTTGCCCTTCACTTTCAGCATCTCCAACCACTTCAATCAGGGCCTGTTGATCCGCCACAAGAAAACGAACGCTCAATTTGTCTTTAGCTTTTTTATAAGATAGATTCAGATCTGTTATCTGGTCTGTCTTCACAAGCCCATCAGGAAATGTAAGCGCTCCATTGTTAATCTTCAGCTTGCTAAAAGTTGATAAAGGATCAAAGTTCAAAATTTGTTGAACTTTTTTCACCGCCTCAAAAACCGATATAGGATCACCGTTTTTTTGATCAGTTGGCCATTGCTTGAGTTGAATTGTTGGTCGATTTAAAACCGTATCAGCCAGCGTCAGCTGCCCTAAAAACAAACTTGGCAGCGAAACCGATACCACCGCTGACGTTTCAACTTTAAAGGCTGGCTGCTCCAAGGAAACACTTTTAAATTCAAGACGTGGGTTATAGCTCAACGATCGCCATTTTAAAACAACCTTTCCTGATTCCATGGACTCGAACAAAGGTATTTTTTTTGTTAAGCTTGTGATATCAACAGGTGAAATTTGCAAGCGAATGAACAGCGCAAAAAAGCTTACACAGATTAAAACAAAAGAGTAATATAGAACTCTGGTGATAAGCCAAAAAAAGGTATTAAAAATTTTGTGATAAACCATACCTCTATTAATAAGTGACTTTGCAAAACATTTAAAGGAATAATAATGATTGAAATTGGACATAAAGCACCTTCTTTTTCTGCCAGCAACCAAGATGGCAATGTTGTTTCTCTATCAGATTTCCAAGGCAAACCTGTGATTCTGTATTTTTATCCAAAGGACGATACGCCAGGCTGTACAAAAGAAGCTTGTGCTTTTCGCGATGCTTACCAAGAAATCCTCGATCTTGGTGCCGTAATTGTCGGCGTCTCCAGAGATACTGTTCAAAAACATAAAAAATTTGTTGATAAATATAATTTACCCTTTACCCTCATCGCCGATGAAGATGGCTCCATTACAGAAGACTACGGCGTTTGGGTTGAAAAAAGCATGTATGGCAAAAAATACATGGGCATTCAACGGGCAACTTTCCTTATTGACGACAAAGGAATTATTTGTGATTGTTGGCCCAAAGTTTCCGTTCCCAATCATTGTGATGAAGTTATTAAAAGCCTTAAGAAGCACACAGGCACTCTATAATACAGTAGGTGCAGCATGAAGATGTTGCTTAATCTTCTTAATCCCAACAATACGCTGGTACGGGATTACCTTCTTTCCGCTCCAGAGGTTCAGGCAAAGCATGTTGCAAGCATCAAGGAAATTGCCGAGTATATCCAATCCTATGGTTACGACTGCGTTTTGATCGATCAAGAACTTACCCTTCAAGAGGCAGGGTCTTTTTTTGCCAGCACACAATCTTACCATCAGGACTGTATTTTTGTTCTGATGAATAACCATAGAACTCTTTCTGATGACGAAGTAATTGCCTACTTTGATACAGGGTTTGATATGGTTTTAAGAAGTCCTATATCAAGCAAATTACTTGTTGCTAAAATCCGGGCTATTATTCGTCGCCTGCGCGGCCTGCAAAGTTCTACAATTGAAATTGGCTCCCTTAAAATTGATTTATCAAACCATCAGGTTTTTCTGAATGAAACACAAGTTGACCTAACCAAAAAAGAACTGGTCCTTCTTGAATGTCTAGCTTTCAATAAAGGTAAAGTTCTCAGTAAAGAATTTCTCCTGGAATATATCTACGGCGGCATTGATGAGCCAGAGATTCGTATCATTGATGCCTTTGTCTGGCGCATCCGTAAAAAGTTAGCAGATTGCGGCTTAGAAGGTGATTTTATGCAAACTGTTTGGGGCCGAGGATACCGTCTTAGTGATGAAGTTTTTAAAGTGGAATAATAAGGATTTAGAAGACTACTCTAAACTCCCTAACTTCTACCTGCAACTCAAACTTTAGGCTATTTTTTTTGACCCCAAGCCAAGAAATATTCGGCCATGTTAATTTTCTTCCGGATGCTGTAATTGGGAAAGCCTATCAGAACATGCTTTTATCTTCGCAACTAAACCAGTAGACCTTTTACGGCATTTTTCTGATTCCATTTTCAACTGAGCAATAGCTTCTTCAATACCAGCAGCGACTGCCTGTAAACCATTAACTTTCTCTTGCTGCTTATTAACGACTTTTGGGTTAGGGATATCGGACGCGATTGTTCTCAACCATTGCAGATTAGCAAGGCCAATCTCAAAATTTATTTTTTCTAAAATAATTTTTTGCTTTTCAATCTCACCTTTAAGATTCTTGAGCCTTTCTATTTCATTAGCTAAACTTTGTTTCAGATCACTCTGTTCCTGTTGTATTTCTTCATAACGTAATCTTAACTCGTTGATGCCATCTAAAACACTCTTCGCTTTTAATAATTTAGCGTGCTGCCCTCTTTGCAAGGCTCTACGCTTTTTAAAACGCCCCAACTCTTCTTTGCTTAACGGCCTTCCTCCATGTTCTTTTCTTTTTCTAAGAACAGCTTCATTGTACTGTGTAATTTTTTCTACTAGAGAATCTATAGGGGGGAGGACACAATCACTGTTCATCATATTCACCAACTCTTCTATAGCCTTCCTTTTTTTACCACGAACGCTAACAGCAATAGAGTCACCACTCATATCAATATTCAGATATGAACCACAAATTTCAAAAAAGTCATTAATCAAAGATGAAAAGGAAATTGTTGCTTGCATCCTGTCGATCATCTCGGTTAGGTCAGCGTCTTGAAGCGGACTTTTATCAGCATCATCAATCAAATCTTGCATTAATTTCCAATGCAAACCATTGCAATACTTTAATTTTTGTTGCTTTACATTTTTATATTGCTCTTTATTTCTCTTTTGGCTCGGCTGTGTTGGGATAACCTCCTTAAGGCCTTTCTTTTCAAGAAAGTCGCCCCAATGTGCTGGGAGTATAATAAGTGGTGGCATTCGCTCTGGATCTGTGTGATTTTCTAACAATACTTTTTTTACCCATTGTTCAGGTTCTTCTAAACCAGAGGCTTTCCAGCGTTGAAAGTTTTCTTCAGCTGACTCTGCAAACTGCAACTCTTCGGGAACCACAGAAAAACAATCCATCCAGCTTAGGAAAATCACCAGAGCAACTAACTTAAATCTATTCATTTTTAATTTCATTTTTTCACACACTTCTTAATTTTTTAATATAAAGTTAACAATTATATAGGTAGGCATTTGATTCTTTTCAATGGCTGCTAGTAAGTTTTTCATGAAAAAAAACCTAAAATCTTTAAGTTTTTATTAATCTATTAAATCCAAAGCAGATTTGTACGTTAGCAATTGATGCATCATGTAACCCACAGCAGTGTTGTACATTTGATTATGTAAGGGGTTAAAAATGTTAAATTCAGGTAATCGCTTTTCTAAAAGCTTATGTAAGTGCAAACCTGATACATTACCAATGATATCGCCATGAGAGTCTAATATTGTGTCTATCACGTCGTCATAAAATCCGGCGTTTTTTTTAGATATGTCAAAATAGGCAAGTCTCATAGCATTTGTATAGATAGGGTCAAACTCCCCAAGTTTAAGAATATTATTCACAAAACCATAAATTTTTAGCTGTGCTCTCTCTTTAACGCCTTCTGGGGAAACTCTATACAGTATCGAATGAAATGCCTCTTCAACACAACTATGAAAAATTTCAAGTGAAGTTGGTTGGTTTATGGATGGCACCTCTGGCCTGAATGCACGCTCAGGATCTTTACTTATCTCATCAATCATTTCTTGATATTTATCGATGTAAGATAAATTTAAATAAGGGGCCATCCCTTGGTTTTGATCAACCGCCAACTCACTGAACACAGGATGAGTCAAATCAAACCTTTCCATAAATTGCTTAATTTTATTTTGATTAGCTATAACTTGAGCAGCTGTGTTTTCGTATATTTCAAGTGAATCATCCCCCTCAGCTTTCAATATCAACATAACAAAAAATAGGAAGATAAAAGATTTTTTAAACATAGCTTGCAAATCCTAACAAAAAAGTAATTATAAGTATTAAATTAAACTTATTACTTATATTAATTATTTTATTAGTCAACAAATAGTTAATAAAAAGATATTATATAGTAATGGGTTAGAAAATGTTAAAAAAAGCCCCTCTAATCAGAGGGGCTTTCATTTAAGGTTAACGATATTTAAATCAGGAAAACTAATAAATTTTCTGAATCAATGTTTTCTCAAACGATACCAGCGCCATCACCTGCTAAAAAATTTTCTAACTTGCGCAAAAACCCCATTAAAAAATCCTGGGGTATTGCTACCAGATGCAGCAGCAGTGTTAACATCTTCTTCGGCAGCTAAAGTGTGTAAAGCCTCTATGAATACCCTACTCACAACGTTTTCTGAAACTGCCCTGGCTGCTATCTGCTCTGCCTCAATAAATTTGAGCATACTATATCTACCAACTTGAATGCGCGTGGAAAGAAGCTAACTTTTCCGCCCGCGGGTTTCATACAGGGTCAGCAGCGCTGTTGCCAGAATGATCAATCCCATTGCTACCCAGGTATTTACATCTGGGATTTCGTTAAAAATGAAATAGCCAAACAAAGCCGCAAAAACAAAATTGGTATAGTCATACGGCATTAATAAGCTCAGATCGACTTTCTTAAACGCCTTCAAATACCCGTACTGGCCCATAAATGAAAAGGGTCCCATACAAAAAAGCAACAGAGCAAACCCCGTCAGGGTCAGTGTTGGCCACGCGTCAAAACCCGTTATCGCCTTAATCGGGGCTTGGCTGGACCACGTGCAAAACGCCATAAAAATAGAAAACATCGCTGTATAAAACATCAAAACAAAAGGTTTGTCTTTAATCAAAATCTTTTTGGAAATCGTTTGCACTGAGGCTGTTAAGATTACATTGATCAAGGCAACAATCTCATAAATATCAACCCCCGAATATATGGGATCTAGCGCATACCACACACCGATATAGCCAACAGAAATGGCAATCATGCGATGCACGCCAATGGTTTCCCCCAAAAAGAATTTGGCAAATAACGGCGTTAAAAATGTGCTCGCCGCTGCAATGGTAATGGCTTTGGCAAAGGTCATGGTTTGAAACGTATAGTAAAAACAGATCAATCCAATGGTGCCCAGCACCACCCGAATCACCATCAGGCTTGGGTTTTTTGATTTAAACGGCGCTCGCCAATCCAGTTCCTTGCGGTTATAAAAGAACACCACTGGCACCACCAACAACATAATAAAAGCAGCGCGGATAAAATTAAATTGCAAGGCGCTATTTTCTGGAAATAATTTAATCACAATGCCTGCCAAAGCAAAGCTCAGTCGGCTGCTCATAAACCATAATATGCCTTGATTCACTTGTGACAGTTTCACGTTTAATTCCTAACTTTGATTCATTTTCTTCAAATCATACAAAACCTGAAGCGCCTCCCGCGGCGTCAATGCATCAGGATCCACTAATTCTAATTGTTTGCAAACTTCACTGATTGTGCCATTTTGCGCCTGTTCAAACAAGGGTGTCGATAAAGCTTTCTCCGATTGGCTTTCTTTTTCTTGAAAATCAGCCATCAAAACTTGCGCCCGGGCAATGACTTTTTTTGGCAGCCCTGCCAGTTGTGCCACATAAATGCCATAGGATTGATCAGCCACTCCTTCAATCACTTTGTGCAAAAACACAACCTCACCCTGCCATTCGCGCACGGCCATGGTGTAGCACGCAAAACGCTTTAAGTGATTCCGCAAACGTGTCAGCTCATGATAATGCGTTGCAAATAAGCTGCGACACTTAACCTGATCGTGTAGATATTCCGCAATGGCCCAGGCAATCGCCAAGCCATCATGGGTTGCTGTTCCACGACCAATTTCATCAACAATCACAAACGATCGATCCGTGGCCTGATTCAAAATCGCCGCTGTTTCCACCATTTCCACCATAAACGTTGATTGTCCACGTGAAAGATCATCCGCCGCTCCCACTCGGGAAAACAATCGATCCACCAGACCAACCTCTGCTTTTTCAGCTGGTACATAAGCGCCAATATGGGCCAACAGTACAATCAACGCATTCTGGCGCAAAAACGTACTTTTCCCCGCCATGTTTGGCCCGGTCATCAACCAAATTTTTACCTGCTCTGTTAAGGTGCAATCATTGGCTGTAAACGGTTGGCTTTGGGCTTTGCGTTGCATCATTTGCTCAACAACCGGGTGCCGCCCACCCATAATTTTTAAACGGGTATCGGTATAAAGTTCTGGCCGTGTATAGCCATGGTCCCTCGCCAGCACAGCATGCGAAGCTGCAACATCTATTGCCGCCACCCATGCACACACAGTTCGCAAGCGCGCCGCTTGTTCTTGCACAGCTTGCAACAGCTCGTCAAAAATCCGCAATTCAATGGCCAGTTTCTTTTCTGCCGCGGACTCAATCTTTTCTTGCAAAGCAATCAAAGCATCAGTTGTATAACGATTGCTATTTACTAAGCTCTGGCGCTGAATAAAGCTGGCCGGCACTTTGTTTTTATGCACATGCGTTACATCAATAAAATACCCCAACACTTGATTGTGTTTAATTTTCAATGAGGCAATCCCAGTTTCCTGTTGGTATTCTTGTTGCAACATCGCAATATGGCTGGCGCTTTCATCGCGCAGCGCCCGCAGTTCGTCCAGCTCTGTGTTATATCCCGCTTTTACAAAGCCCCCTTCGCGGGCCAGCAGTGGTACGTCATCTGCCAGGGTTTGCACCAGCTGATGACTCAAATCCTGCAGGTCTTGGTAGTGTCCATATAAGCCGCTCTCAACCGCCAATTCATCCAAAGTCGTTTTCAGCTCAGCAATTTTTTCAAGCCCCGATCGAATTTGGAGAAGATCCCGCGGCCCGCCGCGATTCGCCGCCAGGCGCATTAAAATCCGTTCCAGATCCGGGATTGCTTTCAAACAACCGCGCACCCGCTCCAAATCATTTATCGCCACCAAAGCCGCCACGCCCTCTAAGCGTTTGTTCAAAATTGATTGGTCTTGGGTCGGCGCTAAGAAATGCTGCCCTAATAATCGCGCGCCCATGTGGTTTTGCGTGTGATCAATCGCTGTTAAAAGTGATCCCTGCCGCTCACCCCGCAAGGTTTGAAAAACCTCAAGATTACGCATGGTGGCATAATCAATCTGCACAACTTGGTTGGCCTGAATGGTTTGCGGTGGTTTTAACGGCGGCATCATGCCGCATTGTGTTAAGTGCACATATTCTAACAACGCTCCTGCTGCTTGAACTTCCAATGTGTCAAACGTCCCAAATCCCTCCAGGGTGGCAACGCCATAGGCATCTAATAAGCGTTTGTGCGCACTGTTAAAATAAAACCGATTCTTGGGTTGTTGGGTCAACAGCGCTTGGGTTTCCTGTAATATCTTTTGCACAGACGCCGATTCCGCACTTCCTTCTGGCACCAACAGTTCACGTGGCTGTAGCGGCAAAACCTGCTGAATCACTTGTTGCACAGGACCTGTTGTCACCCAAAAGTCTCCGGTGGATATATCAACATAGGCCAGCCCCCATTGCTTTTTATCCGGCACCACGCAGGCCAAGTAATTGTGGCTTTTTTCATCCAACAGATTTTGTTCCGTTAGGGTGCCCGGGGTAATCACCCGCACAATGCCGCGCTGGACAATCGCTTTATAGCCCCGCTTTTTCGCTTCTTCCGGCGTTTCCAACTGCTCGCAAATTGCCACTTTTTGATTGGCTTGAATCAGTTTAGCAATATACCCTTCAGCGGCATGAAACGGCACACCGCACATTGGCACGTCTTGGTCTTTTTCGCGGCTGCGCTTGGTCAGCGTAATATTCAAGATCCCTGCCGCTGTTGTGGCATCATCATAAAACAGCTCATAAAAATCCCCCAGCCTAAAAAACAGCAGGCAGTCCGGATTTTCATTTTTAATCTGCATATACTGCGCCAGCATCGGCGTCATAATCTGGGTCCTCTAAGAAAAATTAAAAAATACTATAAACCCTAGGCTCCAAAAAAGGAACCATTAGCACACCTAAAATATACATTCACTTGACTTTAAAGCGTGAAAAAACGACTATCCAAATACCGATGGGTAAAACGTAAAACATTGGGAATGGGGTGCGTGCTTTAGAATATATGCACATGAGATAAATTTAGCACAAGTCCTCAGCTGCCTCCGCAACTGTAGATGAGGTTACCACTTAAACAAACCACTGGCCACAAGCCGGGAAGGATTAAGTGGCATACCCCTCATAAGCCAGGAGACCGACCTATCCGGTAAAATTTTATATTCAAGGCGGAGCGAACTTGAAAACAAAGCTATCTTCTTTTTTTCATGCCTTTGCATGCTTTGGGTGCTTGTATCCATCACTTCTGGGCGCCCTTGAAGTTGAAGTTTCCCCCCATGCCCACAATTATGGCCAACCCACAGAGCCCAATCAATCCATTGCCGAATCCCTCAGTCAACATCCAGGCCTTGTCGTCAAAGGCGACACGAGCCCCGGCGGCGTGCAACAGCTTTCGCTTTTTGCTATGCCAGGTAGCGCTTGTGCCGTTTTGTTTGAAGACATTTTGTTGAATGGTCAAAATTCAGGTGGTGTTAATTTAACGCACCTTAATCATCTGCATGTCTCCAACAGCTGCGTCCAAACTTTTCGTCCGCATCCATTTTATCAAGGGGCGGGTTTGGCGCAATTCACCGGCCTTAATTTGAATCGCGCCCACGCACATTCCTATAGCGCTGAAGCTGGCTCTTTAGGCAGCATCCAAGCCCAAGCCAGCACCATTGTTCAAAACGGCGAAACCAAAGTTGGCTTGCTGGGCGCTGGCACCATTGATAGTGGCATTCCACAAAAATACACGCCCCGGCAACGCGGCGCTTTGAATGCCTTCCAAGCTGGATCTCTGGGCATTAAGCTGGCAGCGCCGTTGAACGAAAATTGGCACCTGGAATCCTTTTTCCACCACAAGGCCAATTCGCTGCACACCGATGGTGCTCCACCAATTCCAACAACGCCGCAAGATCTGATTCGGGGCACATTGGATTTATACAAGCTCAAAGCTGCCTACGATGCTGGCACCCCTCTAACTCACGCTTTTTGGTACGGCGGTTATCATGAAAAAAACCACTACACCTTCAGCAACGCAACCAGCAAAAACAGTTTCACCAGTCATCAGTTTGCCTATCAAGGTCAATATCAAGACCGCGCTACCACACGCTTCATGGCTCATTTTGATCAAACGCTGTATCGCTCAAACCCCATCAAATCACATCAGGATCATCTTCGGCTTTTCCTTGGTCACACGCTCCCCTTCACAGATTGGTTCACGTTTGAAGGCGCTGTCTTGGCCCACATTGTCAGCCGTCACGGTACACGCCTGGGCCCGCAAGCCGCTCTTACTTTTCAGCTGTCCGAAACCGTTGAGTGGCAACTCAGCTACAAACAAACCCATCGCTATCCAACCCTCATCGAAACCGCTAGCATTCCTTTTATCCAGCTAGCCAGCCCCAATCTAAAACCAGAGCGCAGTGATATTTGGCAAAGCAAGTGGCGTTGGACCCCAACCCAAGCTTGGCAACTCACAGCATCGTTGTTTTACACCCACACCAAAAATGCTATTAATGCCATTTTGATTCAGCCCAACCTCTATCAAAAAACCAACCAAAATATCCAAACCTTTGGTGGCACGGGTTCTGTGACATGGCAAACAGAAAATTGGCATATCGGTCTTAACTATACCCAAACCCATATTGATTCCAAAGGCATCTATGGCCTGCGTCTTGGCCTGGCTCGCCATCAGGGCTCTGTTAAAATCCGCCATTATCTAAAGCCCAATCTTTTCCTTCAAGCTACGGCCACGCTTACCAGCAAACGTCCCAGCCAAAAGCCCAATGGAACCCGAACGCCCACATCAATCCGCCTCGGCGCCTATGAACTGTTGGCCTTCAAGCTCAATTATCAACCAGCCCCTGGCCTGGATATGTATGTCACAATCAAAAACGCTCTTAATAAAAAATACCACACCCTTTACAATGTCCGCACGCCGGGCCGATCCATTCATGTTGGCATCCATGGTCGCTTTTAGAATTGCTGTTTGCCTCTGCTTTTTGGCACTCCACAGTCAGGCCAAAGTGCTCAGCCTGGATGTCTGCACTGATCAATGGATTTTGGCGCTTATCAAACCAGATCATATCGCCGCTCTCACCTACCTTTCTCACAACCCGCAATTTTCCCTGGCCGCTCCAAAGGCAAAGCAGTACCCCATTCATAATGACAGCCTGGAAGATATTCAACGCCTTAATCCAAAGTATTTGATAGTTGAAGGCTTTATTCACCCTTTTAAAAAAACCGCCTATCAACAAAAAGGCTGGCAGGTTCTGGTACTACCGCCCATAAACTGCGCGGCGGATTTTCAAAAACGCTTAACCTTTTTAAAAGAAAATCTCCCGGCCCGTTATTTCAAAACCAACCTGCCGAAGTTTGATCTTATCCCCACACCCCAACAACCCCAAACCGCGGTGTGTATTTCTTCCAGTGGCCAAGCTCAGGGGCCCAACACCCCAGGCGATATTTTCCTTAAAGCGCAAGGTCTGAAAAACCACATAACAAAGCCTGGCTTTCATCCCACCGATCCAGAGGCTTTGTTAAGCCACCCACCCGCTATGATTTTCATAGCCGATCTCGGTCATCGCCAAACCCAATACCTTAAAAAAAACCTCCGCTCAAAAAAGCAACAGCACACAGACATTGATTCACGCTTTTTGTTATGTCCAACCCCTTGGCACTTTCAGGCTCTTCAGTCTAAACTGAAACAGAACCAGGCAGACTCATGAAACCCAGTTACAAAACTCTCAGTCTTTTTCTCCTTCTTTGTCTGGTGTTTATAACCAACACCTGCCTCAGCAAAGATCCCACCTCTCTCGTCCGCATTTCTTCACCTTTTCAAGATCTGTGGTTGTTCAGCAACATTCGCCTGCCACGCCTGCTTTTAGCTATGCTCACGGGTGCCGGCTATGGCCTGACTGGTTTGTTATTACAAACCTATCTGCGTACGCCCTTGGCCGATGCCAACCTAATAGGCCTTGGATCCTTCGCCGCCCTTGGCACCCTGATTGGCCTTGCCATTGGCATTCAAAATTCAGCCCTTCTTATTCTATGTGCATGTTTCTGCACCCTATTAATCCCCATCTTTTATCATTATTTTCTTCAGCATCGCATTGGCCAAACCTTCCTGGTTCTCATGGGCCTCTGCCTCACCACCTTTGTTCAGGGCTTGGTGTCCTTATTGATTTACATCATTCACCAAAACTTCCCTTTGTCCGAAATGTTGTTTTGGCTGTTTGGCTCTTTCGGCTTTCATACCTTGGATGATGTTATGCTAATCCTTCCCCCTCTCACCATTGGCTTCCTTCTTTTGTTTCACAAACGCCAACAGTACAATTTTCTCTGCCTCAGTAACGAAAGTATTTTTGCCTCCGGCATTCAATTAGGCCCGCTTGGCCTCCGCCTTGTTCTTGGCTGCACGCTTATTCTGGGCCCCATCATTGCCATGACAGGCCTGATCGGTTTTATTGGCATTGGCGTTCCCCATGTCATACGGCTGCTCTATCACAAACCGCCCAGCCACCTCATGATTCCCTGTATGATTGCTGGCGCCATTCTCTGCCTTGTCGCGGATATGCTGGTTCGCCTGCTGCCGCTTTCTTATGAAATCAATGTTGGAATTTTCATCGCTCTTATCAACGCCCCGGTTTTCATTCATTTGCTCTGGAGTCGCAGCCATGCTTAACCTCCACAACCTCAGCTGCCATCTTAAAGACAAACCCCTCCTAAGCAACATCACAGTCCAAGCCAGTCCCGGATCTTTTGTTGGTTTGATTGGTGAAAATGGTGCCGGCAAAACCACCCTGCTGCGCACCTTCACGGGTCTTTTACAACCCAGTCAAGGCCGGTCCATGCTTAATAACCAATGCCTTCTCAGCTTACCTGCCCATCGCCGTCCTTCAACTTTCAGTTATTTCAGCATGGAAAATACAGAGATCTGGCATCTCCCAGTCCACGAAATTCTCTCTCTTTTCAACCTTGATAAACACAACCCCATCGCCACTGCTCTGGACATCTCTATCTTAATCCATCAATCTTTCCACACCCTTTCATCAGGGCAAAAGCAACGCGTTATCTTGGCGCTGCATCTTGCTAAAGATTTGCCTTTGTATGTGTTGGACGAACCGCTCAATTCCCTCGATCATCGTCATCAACATCAGGTCATGCGCCTTCTTAAACAAAAAGCAGATCAAGGTAAAATCGTCCTCGCCAGCTGTCATCAATTGGATTTGGTGCAGCAGTACTGCGCAGATGTCTGGCTTCTTGATAAAGGCACCTTGGCCCATCACGGCCCCACCAACCAAATCCTCAGACCCGCTATCCTCAAACACCATTTTGGGATTTAGAAATTCATCCGTCATCATAAGGTGCAGCATAGCCTTTTTCCAATCATTGCAAGGTGGAGGGGCGTATCCTCAGAATACCTCATTATGAGGAACAGCGAAGCCGCGACGTGATGATCTCTCTTTATTCACGTCATTCTGAGGAGTTTCGAAGAAACGACGTAAGAATCTCTTCTGCCTTCACTTAGACCCTCACGTCGAAATTTCATTTCTCCTCAGGGTGACGGGTAACAAAAAACCCGTCATCCTAAGCGAGCGAAGAGAGCGATTATAGCTTTCTCTATGCGCTTAGCGCCGGCAGGAAGTAAGTAGTTTTTACTAGCGGTATCATAGCCTTGACGGCTGAGTGTGTTTTGTAAATCTGGCTCTTTGGCAAGGTTAACAAGACTTTCTGCCAAGACTTTTGGATCATCGATGGGCACTAAAACGCCATTGGACCGATCGGTAATTAGTTCAGCTGGACCGGCGGCATTGGTTGCAACCACTGGTAGCCCATGGGCCCAGGCTTCAAGGATAACCAGACCAAACGGCTCTGTACGCGATGGCATACAAAAGATATCAATAAATTTGTAAAAATCATCAGAGGCCATCCAGCCCTTAAATTCCACTTGATCAGCAAGGCCTAAATCAGCGCTCAGTTTTTTAAGAGCCTCAAGCTCTTCACCTGTACCGGCAATGATGGCCTTAAAATCAATGCCATGCTGCTTTGTGGCATGAAGAGCCTGAATAAAAACATCTATGCCCTTGCGGTGGATCAAACGGGCCATAGCGCCAATCCGAATGGGATGACTAGGAGTACGTTGTTGATAAGCTGGCAAGATATTGATGGGCAAAAAATTTTCTGCAATTTGGATGCGACCTGATGGATAACCTTGATCAAGCGCGTGCTGTTTCATGGCATTATTAATCGCAATCAAGCCATCGGTTTCCTGTAAAGATTTGATGTTGAAACTATGGGAAACGGCGATGGTAGGGCATATGGAATTGTTCTGGGCAAAGTAAGCCGCACGGCGGCCATGGGTGATACAGATATCAGGTTGATGCTTTTGAATATATCTTTGAATAGCGCGGCGTGTGAGGGGATCTTTGCTGCCAAAAAGGTTGTGAATAGTGGCGTTGATTTTCTGGTCATGATGTTTGAACGCTGGGATCATGGCGCTTTTGGCATTGAGAAAGGTTGTAACGTCATGACCCAGAAAGCTAAGCGCCAATGCATAATCGAGAGAAGCTTTTTCCAATCCGCCTTTTTTTTTGCCAAACATCAGGTTGAAAATCTTCATAGTGTTCGTTACCGTTTGTTATGAAAAATACAGTAACATGATGACTCAGTTTATGACAGCGGCTTGTGGGGACAAAGTTGCCTACGAAGCGAAAATCAATGAAGCAGCCAAAACAGCGGTATGCTTCTTGCCAGGGTTTATGTCCAACAAACAAGGAACCAAAGCCCAGTTTTTATCTGTTTATTGTCAAGAAAAAGGCCTTGATTATTATGCCTTGGACTATCGCGGCCATGGAGAATCTGGTGGGGCGTTTAGGGAGTTGACCATATCAGACTGGTTGGCGGATGCACGGCAGCTGTTGGATCTGATAAATAAGCCGGTAATTTTGGTGGGGTCCAGCATGGGCGGCTGGCTGAGCTTGCTCTTAGCGCAAAGCGACTCAGAGAAAATCAAAGGTCTGGTTTTGTTGGCGCCCGCACCTGATTTTACCGTGCGTCTTCATCAGGCTTTTACAGATGCGCAGCGGATGGAGTTAAAGTCAAAGGGATATGTTAGCATAGACAGTGGTTATGAAACGCCGCATATCTTTACCCAGCAGTTGATTGAGGATGGTCAGAATCATTTGCTGATGCAGGCTGACATCGCGCTTACAATGCCGGTATCGATTTTGCAAGGTAAGCAAGATGCCTCAGTGCCGTGGCAAGAAACCAATGAATTAGTGCAGAAAATAGAAAGTCCGTATGTACGGTATCATTTGATCAAGGGCGCTGATCATGGCTTATCCCGGCCCGAGGATTTAACATTGCTGGCAGCAGAGATTGACTGGCTGACTTAGAACTAAAAGTCCAAGTTGCTATAATGACTGGGGGGGCTTATACCGGAGAAATGATCAGCAAGCAAAGGCCGAAAACTGGGGCGAGATTTGATACACGCGTACCAGTTTTTAATAAGCTGGAACTTCCCCCACGGCATATAGCCCAAAAAATCTATGACCGAAAGATGTGCAGCTAAATACAGATCTGCAATGCTGAGATAGGGTGAGGCCAGCCAATCACGTTCTTGGAGGAAATAAGTAAAGTAAGTGAGGTGATGATTTAAATTGGTAGTGGCACGACGCAGTTCTTTTGAATCGGCCCAACCTTGGCGATAGAAGCGCTTCATGACCCGCTCATGCAATAGAATTTGTGTGACCTCTCGATCAAACTTTTCCCTGATCCAAGAGATTAGCTTGCGCACCTCAACATGCACAGCTGGGCCGCCGGTAATCAGCTTGGTGTGACTGGGATAAGTTTCCTCAAGGTATTCAACCAGGGGATAGACATCCGAGACAATCAGACCTGAGCTTTCCACCAAAACAGGCAGCGTTCCTGCGGGGTTCAAGGCGATGAATTCGGGTCGCTCGAGCCAATTCTTTTCAACGATCAGCTTAAAGTCTAGATTTTTTTCGGCCAGGATAAGACGCGCTAAGCGAGAGTGAGGGCAGATTGTCAGATGATAAAGTTGGCGCACAGCGTTTTCTAGCATATTTATTAAAGTATTCGTCTATATAGTATCAGAAAATGTTATGTACCCATATTAAAAGTCGGCGTAAAGGAATAATATTGATTTCCCTGATAAAATGATATTTTAAAATGATATTTTCGGATTATGCGCATATCATAAAAAACAGTCTTTTTTAGGTGGGTTTTGGATCGATTTTAGATCAGAATAGATCGTTTTTTACACAAAATACCCTTGTTTTGTGATAATTTGAAGCAAAATTTGGATAACCATGAAAGACGTTTTTATTCTCTCAATCATTCAAGGCATTACCGAGTTCTTGCCTGTAAGCTCAACAGCACATTTGCAATTGGCTCATAAACTTTTTGCTTTACCTTCGTTGGGGCGCCTTACAGAAGTGATGTTGCATTTTGGTACAGTTCTGGTGCCATTGGTTTATTTTCACAAAGATATCATTCGCATGATTGGCGGTGTGCTGAATGCCGTGCGGGGTAAAATTACCGCTGGTTTTTGGATGGCCTTTTTCATTGTGGTGGCTACCATTCCGGTGGTGATTGCAGGTTTTACCCTAGAAACGTATCTGCCCTCCTTGGGGCGGACGATGAAAGTGATTGGTTGGACATCGATTATTTCGGGGGTGTTGCTGTATGTGGTGGATGAAAATGCACCAACGTCAAAACCTCTGGCAGCAATGACGTTTAAGGATGCATTGATTGTGGGTCTATTGCAAGTGATTGCGCTGATCCCAGGTGTTAGCCGCCTGGGCATTACGCTGGTGGCAACACGGATTCTAGGCTTTCAACGAACAGAAGCAGCGCGGTTTTCGTTTTTGCTTTCCATTCCCGCAATCTTGGGTGCGGCAACATTGATGATGGCTAAGGTTGCAAAGCCCCTGGCGATGTTTTCATCGCCTACGCTTCTGACAGCAATGGGTATTGCTTTTGCTGTGGGGATGGTGGTTCTGTTTATGATTATGACGTGGCTTAAGAAGTTTTCCTTCGCGCCAATTGCTTTGTATCGAGTAATCCTGGGCCTGTTTTTGCTGTGGTATTTTTAGCCCTTGCATCCGCAAACGCATAACTCATGTGGTGGGCAATTCCAATTGCCGTTCCAACCACCGTAATCTGTGCACGCTTTGTTACAAATATCTTCGGTTTCAGTGGAGAGTGAAACATACCCACTTACTGACACATCTATAGCCCAGGCGCATCAACCAAAACCAGTCACCCTGAGGAGAAATGAAATTTCGACGTGAGGGTCTTATTGAATTAGAAGAGATCATCACGTCGGCGTGAACGCCTCCTCATGATGACGTGTAAGTGGCATGAGATTCCCACAGTCGTTTCACTCCTCAGAATGATATATGAATTAAACTGGTCATCCTCGCATTTTGTAAAGCTAACTTTTTATCAGCCCTCTTTTGCACTTCAATGCATTAAAATTCATCGCTGAATTACACCAACTGACACATAGAAATGACCCTGAAAATAGTTACGATCTGATTTTTAAGCAGTAAACGTCCCCAATTTTCGGCATTACATTGCTTAGACTATGGTGATTAAAATCAAGAGTAAATTTTTTCTGTGATTTTTCAGTAGGATCAAGTGTCTTCAAAAGCGCTTTGTTATGAGTATGGTCGATGTCATAAACAAAAAATGGCATCAATGTATCTCTAACTTTTCTACATTCTGGTATAGCTTTTACCATGCATATTTCTAAATCCTTAAGATCGTGCGTAGAACATTTTTTTATTTTTCTACTTGATTCATTGAAAAAGTCACGTGCAAAGCGATCTGGATTTTGTACAAACGCTTGGTAAGTGTGTTTTAAATAATTAGGATCTTTATAAATTTCTTTTGTTTCTGGATTCATAATTGCCTTAAGAAAAACGATAGCTTGTTGAATAGTGACCTCCTGGCCGGGTATTCCGTGCAACCTCCTCTTCAACTCATATTTTGGTGATCCTGCCAGAACAAAAGCAAGAAGACCTGCAATTATTTTACCAAATTTCAGCTCAGGCTCATTGGGTGCTAAATCCTCATTTAGCCTAGATAGTATAGAAAGACCGATCAATCTGTTGTCTCCCTTTTTATAAGACATAGGTTCTCCATCTTGATCACTTATCTCTCTCAAAATTTCAAAGCAATGTTTAACACCACCCGTTGGATTTAAGTAGCTGAGTTTTGTGCCATGTAGAAGCCAAGAATTTTTTTCTGGGTTAACAAGAATTTGCCTTAAATACCATAAAGCTTGTTGAAAATTTGTGGATGAACAGGCCCTTGGATTGGTTGCAAAATAACTATATGACATCGCATTGTATGGCTCTACATCATTAGCCTTTAGAGGACTAGATAACAGAAAAACCGCAAAAAAGTAGTTTAAATATTTTTTTTTCATTTTTTCTCCCTGACTTGATAATTTAATCAAGTTAATTTTAGACGATATGGCAGTTTATTGTCACCAAAAATCTTTGATATTCAAAATGACGCGCCAGTAAATTGGATTATCTTCCCTCTGTTAAAAAGAAAACGCATCCTTTAGAACGCCGTCATTTAAAGCCGGGTGTGCATGCACGGACATATAATGATTCCCAGTAAAGGCTAAACGGATTATTTTTTTATGCTCGGGAAGAGGTCTTTTGTCTTTTGGAAAATACACCTCTACTTTTTGGGTGCGTTCGTCATAGAAAAAAGCTGAAAAGCCCATTTTTGGGTGTCTTGTATCTATGTAACACAAAATGGTATCTTTGAATTTTTTGACAAATTTAATCATTTCTTGATGGTCGGCCCATTCGCGGTCTGTAAAATCCCCCTCCTGTATTTTAAACCTTAATGAATCTGCCCCACTTGTTCCAAACGGCACTGTTGATATAAATTCATGCCCCAATATAGTGAGCTGATCACAAAGAGCATAGTAAAAGCAATTTCCATCAGCTTGTACATCGACAATATCAAATCCTGGAATTTCTGTGGGACCTATTCCTGCTTCTTGAGCAAGTGATGCTAAGGAGGCTTGTATAGCCAAAGCTATGTGTTCTTCTTGGTCATGTCCTGTAAACCAATCTTGCGCGACAGCGCCTGCTGCTGCGGCAGGGCAAGGAGAGAAATATTCTTCTTGGACAAAACTTTGTTGTTCGTTGGGTTTTTGCGTAAAATGCTGCTTCAGGATATTTTCAATATATTCTTTAAGTTCTTGTTTATCCTCTTTACTTTTTATCTGAGACATTATGTCTGGTATATTATGCTTGGCTTCTGGCAATTTTTCCATTAAAAGATCTTGATATGTAAGGTCGTCTTTTACAAAATCTAAAAGATGATCAATCTGACCTTCATACTCTTCTGATTTTGGGTTTGTTATGTCTTCGCGGAAAATGAGACTATTTTCCAACATCATGTCAATACAGGCAATGATCACTTTTTCAAGCGGTATGTGACCGTTTTTTTTACTTTCTTCCGCTAAAGCTTGATCCTCGTCGTCTTCTGCTTCGAAGGTGTCGTAGGGTGTAGCAGTCGATACAGGCACAACGTAGGTGGTGGCTGCCGCTGCGCCTGTCGAGCTTTCTAGATCTTTTTGACTTTTTGTAAAGTAGGTCTTTATGATTTCCTTGATGTATTCTTTTAGCAGACTCTCTCCTGATGGAGATCTTGAAAGGGTATAGAGTGATGATAGAGTGTATTCAATGCCAGGGAAGCCGAACGTTTCGAACCGTGAGTGAACTTGAGGATCCGTGGCGAAATCTAAAATATACTTAATTGAGTTTTCAAACTCTCTATGCTTTGGATTGGTGATAATATGTGGCATAATCTCCTGCGATCCTAGTAAATTATTAATAAAGGCAATGATCACTTCTTCGGGTGGTATGCGGCCGTTTTTTTTACTTTCTTCCGCTAAAGCTTGAATGCCTTCTTGGTATAATTTTTTTTGAATAACCTCTTCACTTTCTTCATCAGTGGCTGCAAGCCTATCTTGCTCCTGGATCCGAACTGTAGCAGTGGGAGAGAGGGGCAAGGAGGAAGCCGGCGGTATTGACGATAAATCTGTGGAGGTATGTGAAGATTGTGGATCTAGTCTAAAATTATCAATTATGATTTTACGAATATGGATTTTAAAGTTGTCGAAACCCATTTCTGCTATCTTAGAACGGAGGTGATTTATACCGGCATCCATGGCAGGAATTTCATCCGGCGCAAAAAAATCCAGACCTTCACCTTCTTCTAATGAGAAAATAATTGTATTAACATAAACTTCAAAGTCGGGATGGTTACGGTTGTAAATGACTCCGCGGGGGATGACCCCTTGTGCCTCAAGCATTGCAGTGTATTCAATTATGGTTTCTTTTTCAGTGGTCACTGGAGCTTCAGTGCTTGCTACACGACCTTGGTGCGATGCGGTTGAAGTTGCATTGAGATATTCTTCTTTGGGATCAACTGCAAAAAGATTGAATACAATTATGCTCAATAATACCGAAGTTGTGAAAAAATGCTTATTCATGATTTTGTCTATAACCTTTACTATGAATTAGTAAGTAGAACAGAAATAATCAAGTAAAATTAATTTATTGTTAATAAAGTGGTTGATCTTAGATTGAGCATTTTTGAAAAATAGCACTTTAAGAATAACTTTGAACAAGTAGTACACAAGGCTGATTCTTACCATCGAATCTCTTAACTTATACAATTCTGAGCGGATTTTTAATCCACGTGAGAATCTCTTCTGACTTCAAGAGAGACCCTCACGTCAGGGCTGCGCCCTTCCTCAGGGTGACCTCGTTGTTTTCAGAGCTCTTTCTATTCTAAACTCTGTCAACGAATTATCTAACCTATACAGGTTGTATAAGTTAAGAGATTCGATGACAGAATTGATTAAAGAGCAGAGACTAAAAGTTAAAGCGATAAAAGGAGTCATCGATGAACATGATACGCAGCAG
>MDTA01051315.1_pt1 | contig 48490 bp, 44 predicted proteins | sample 811151 | NCBI WGS metagenome assembly MDTA01 (sample SAMN05326648, study PRJNA326480) | marine metagenome | isolation source: seawater | place: Indian Ocean: South | collected 2010
ATTATCAAAAAAATACCCAATAAAGTTCTTTGTTTCATCAGATATCCTAAATATTTTATTTCCCAATTTTTTAACAGGTACTATTTTTAATATCGAATTTGTAAGGAACATTTCATCAAATAAATTTATGTCCGATTTTTTTATACTAGTTTCTAAAATTTTTTCATAATACAACATTGACTTTTCCATAACAACTTGCCTCATTATCCCTTTAATTCCAAAATTGCTTATATGGGGGGTAAAAAGAATCTTATCTTTTGTAAAAAAAATATTAGTCATAGTTCCTTCTACTATATTTTCTAGATCATCAACTAATATTCCCTCAAAGATATCTTTCTTTGTCCATTCTGACCTTGCTATGACTGAGTCAAGTCTATTTAAATGTTTTAAACCAGCTAATTCAAAATTCTTAAATATTGAGGATTCACAGAATCTGACATTAACACCGTTTTTATATAAAGATTGGTCTAAATGATTTTTCGAGAACGATAAAAAAATTATTGTGGGTTTAATATCACTATCAAACTTGTAACCCCGTCCACCAACACCTCTTGTTATAATAATTTTAAGTACACCTTCTTTTAATCCTTGATTAAATGATTTTTCAAGAATCCTTTTCTTATAAGTGTTTAATAACTCAATTGGTGGCATTTTAATTTTAGTAATCATACAACTCTTTTCTATTCTTCTTAAATGTCTGTTCCAGAATTCAACACCAAAGTTTTTTTTTTCCTTAATAAAACACCATACCATTGTTTCAAAAATACCATCACCGTAGGATAATCCTCTATCTAAAACAGAAATTGAATCCTTAAATTCACCATCAATTAACGAGCAAAAATTATTCATCTTTGAATGATCCAACTGCTTTTAACATTCCGTTTGCTTTAGCCTCTGTTTCTAGTGTTTCATTCTGAGGTATTGAATCAGCAACGATTCCTCCACCAGCACGAAAAAAAAGGTCATCATTTTCTTTTAAAATAGTTCTAATAAGTATATTGATATCCATGTTACCATTATGATTGATATATCCAAATGATCCGGTGTATGGACCTCTACCTTGCTTTTCTAATTCTCCAAGAATTTCCATGCATCTTACCTTTGGACAACCTGTGATAGTTCCACCAGGAAAAACTGATTTAATCACGTCTCCAGGTAATATATTATTTCTTATTTTTCCACTAATATTTGATACAATATGATGGACATGAGCATAAGTTTCAATTGTCATCATTTCATCAACTTTTACTGATCCAGGTTTACAAACTTTTGAAATATCATTTCGTTCTAGATCAACTAACATTAAATGCTCTGCCTTTTCTTTGTCAGAATTAATTAGTTCCTTTGTTAATTCAATATCAAGAAGTCCATTAAAACCCCTTGGTCTTGTTCCAGCTATTGGTCTGGTTTGAAGATGCTCTACTTCAATTGATATCAATCTTTCTGGAGAAGAACTGATAATAGTGCTATCTTCATATTTAACAATTCCAGCGAAGGGTGAAGGATTCTTTTTTCTTAATTGTTTGTATATCTGAATATCTGAAACATCATCTTCAATCTTAAATCTCCATAATCTTGATAAATTAGCCTGAAAAATTTCACCCTGATAAATGTAATCAATGCAGGATCTTACCTGCTCCTGATGTTCATCTGAAGTGCCCTTTGAATGAATTTTTACTGATCCCTTTGACTTAATATTTGTATCTTTTGTTTTTAAACTTGATAAATCACCAACTATTTCATCAATCTCGACTGAACTTTTCTTTTTGTCTGATGTAATAATTATTGTTTTATCTATATGATCGTAAATTACTGCAGAATGAACTCTTGCTGCAAAGGCATCAGGAAGCAAAAAAGGGGAATTAGGAATTTTAAGTTTCTTTTCGATTTCCTTTGCAATTTCATAACCTAGATAAACGAACCATCCTCCATAGAATGGAATTGACTTACCTTTGAAAATTGCTTGGTCTTGAAAAATCCTATCTTTTTTCCAAAGCAAATTAAATTCATCAAGAAAGTTTTTATTTGATTTTCCTTTTTTCAAAACAATTTTAGGTTTATAAAAAATTATTGAATTTCTATTTTGAATGTTTCCTCGAGAGGAACTTTCTAGAAAGAAAGGATATTTTTCTGGATATTTTTCTAATAAATTTAATAGATCTAGATCATCTTCTTTCTCAAGTTGGATAACTAAACCTTCCCAACCGTCTCCATTAATTTTTATGGTTTTGAATTTCTTCATAAATTTGATTGTAATTAAAACTATTATTATTATATTTTGCTTTATACTAATATTTTATAGACTTTAATAGGAAAAATATGTTTCATACAGCAGTAATAGGAGGGGGTTGTTTGGGAGCGGCTGCAGCAATTTCCCTTCAAAAAAAATTGAATGCTCAAGGTAAAAATCAAAAAGTTTGTCTAATAGAAAAAGCGGTATTATGTGCAGCAGAATCCTCAAGGCATTCAGGTATTGTTAGATCTGCCAATGCAGATCCGGATGCATCGATGATGGCAATGATAAGCACCAAAATGTGGAAAGACTTAGCTAAAGTGTGGGGAATTGATATGGAGTTAGACGAGTTCGGTGCAATATGGATATCAAAAAAAAATTCTGACGGCGAAAATCCTGCGTGGCAAGATCTTTCCAATAGAATGGGTAAAATCGATCTTGTTTTTGAAGAAATTAACTCAAAATCAGCTATAGAGAAATGTGGTAGAACTTTACTGACTGATGAAAATGAATCCTACTTTTATGAACCTGCAGCCTTTCAACTAGACCCAAGCATATTGCGTTCAACACTTTATGATGCAATAGATCACAATGGAGTTGAATTAATGGAAAAAACAGAAGTAGATACCATTCTAGTTAAGGGCAAAGATATAGTTGGACTCACAACAAACAACGGTAAAATAAATGCAAAAAATTTTATAAATGCTACGGGAGCCTGGAGTTCTCAACTTTTTTCAAAAATTGGCTTAAAAATTCCAGTAACAATCGAGCCAGTTTCTGTAGTTAATTGGATGGAGAGCCCCAAACAAATCAGATATGAGTATCCAATAATCGCTGACTATACAAACCTTTGTTACTTCAGATCATGGAGGGGCAATAAAATGCACGCACATCAGCCTAGAAAAAGGTCAGTCTATGAGATTGCTAAAAACTTTCTTAATGATCTAACATCTGTAAACGGTGGCGAATATTTAAATGAACCAATGAACCAATCCCTGGCCTATAATCAAATAAAAAATTATGAAGATATTTCAAAAAAAAGATTTTCTAATATTGATAAGACTGTATATGCCTCTGGCTACAGGTCATTCTTTGATATAACCCCTGATCTTCGATTTATTTTAGGAAAAGATTCAAAATATCAAAATCTTTTCCATAATCTTGGTTCTGGTCAGGCTATGAAATATTGCCCCGTATTAGGTGAATGTATTGCAGAAGAAATAATGAACGAAGAGAACGTAACAGCAAAATTTGATTATAAAAAATTTAATATTAGTAGGTTCAGTGATGATTATATGAAAGAGTTTTGGAACTTAGTTCAAGGAGAGGAAAACACATTACATAGACAAGGTAAAAATACCCTCTAATTATCGTCCTCGGATAGCGATGTTACCAAGTTCAAATTCCTCCAAAAGTCTTCGCTTTTAAGATTAATGTCGTTTAACCTCATTAAAAGGCTTCTCACAATAGCTCTTACAACAGGATCAGCCTCCTTCAACTTTTGTTTTAATGTTTTCTCATTTATTGGATATAAAATGCAATTTGTTGCAGCTTCAGCAGTAACTGACCTTGATTCATCGAGTGATGGCCCTCTTTCACCAAAAATTTCTCCCTCTCCAATCTTTCCTAGTAATAATCCACCAGGACTATAAATGTTTACTTTTCCTGAATGAACATAATAGGCAGAATGGGCGACATCTCCTTTGGCATATATTTTCTTTCCTTTACTAAATTTTAGTTGCGTAAGTCCTATTTTCTTTTCATTCATTAATCTTAACCTATTCCAATGTTTCTTTTATTTTCTAAATATCTTCTAGTAATAATTTTATTCTTATTTCTAAATCTAGCAAACAAACCTTTTTTTTCAAAGCCAAAGTCTTGCGATTTATTACAATCTATTTTTACAGAATTTAAATCAAGTAACTTAGAAAGTATCTCTTCAATTTTCTCAGAGATTAACGATTCTTTATCAGATGGAAAGTATACTTTATCTCTCACAAGATAAAGTGGAATATTTACGCTCCTAAATTTAGTTATTAGAAGAAAAAAGCATTTAGATATAAATTCATCCCATTTTAAATTAATTTTTTTATTAATAAAAGGTATGAACCCGCTATTGCTTAGTATACTATTAATAAGAGCATTTTTAATTTCTTGGTTTGAATAGCTCTCTAAATTTATTTTTTTCTTTTCAATTAAAACTGACTTAATGAAATTCTTGTTATTATTTGATCTGAAATACTTCATAGTCAAATAACATAATTGATCAAAATTAAATATATTTGAGAATGTCTTGGGTTTTAAGATTATATTAGTATTAGATATTTTAGTTAAGTATTCTCCGAAATAATCGAGAAAACTAAAATGACTTGTTGATTGATCATTAATTATTAATTTATCTCTAACCTTCAAAAATAGATTTAAATCTAATTTATTCCACCAGCAACCGTTAATAATTGCATCTGTTGGATTATCAGCATCAAATGAATATGAACAAGATGAAAAACTTGATATCACTATTTTTCTTTTATCTGCCCTAATAAGAAACTCTTCATTTTGATCTGGAATATCAAACAAATTATTGGAAATTAAGTTGTTATAATATCTAAGTATTTGACCTGTCTCATTTGTTTCATATGTATCAGGATATTCATACAACTTACCTTTTGCATAAATTAAAATAAATTCTCTTTTCAAATGATTAAAATTATTTTTATCCCAAGACTTTATTTTGTAAAAATAATTTATCAATTTTTTTGAAGCCCTTATTCTAGAAAGTCTACTTTTTTTTGTTCTAGAGTCATAAAACCCAGGGAAAAAATCGATTAAATTATTTTTTTGTAAAAATTGTATTGTTTTGATTAAATATGATGAAATGTTATTGGGATTATACCTGGATTTTGACTTGTATCCTCTTTTTGACATTGATACACAAAGGAATTGAGAATTAGATTCAGACCAACAAAAGTAAAGTTCTAGAATCAAGAGTCTTAAATGTTTTATAAATAAATTATTAACTTTTCTTTCTTCAAAGATCTGATCAACACAATTATTGATAACGTTTAAATTTATATTTCTCTGAATATCTAGTGGTCTACTAAAATCAAAATCTAATTGATCACTTATGCTTTTCATAATAAATTCTTAATAGTTATGTTCTTTATTGATTTTTTTGCATACATTGTTTTTCAAATATTACAGTTTTATAAATATGCAATAATTATTTATGTTATTATTAGCATGTTAGTTTCTTTCAATATTATCAATACTGATAATAAAATTATATCAATAATTATGGATTTTTTATTTAGGTTGATCGAACCTTTACTAAGAGTTATAAGAAAGATAATTCCAAACTTTGGTGTAATCGATATTTCACCAGTTATATTAATTATAATAATTGAAGCATTTCAATACATAATGACGAAGTACGGATTTTAAATGATGGAAAAAATTATTGATGGAAAAATTATCTCTGCAGAAATAAGAGAAAAAGTAAAAATATTTGGCGATGAATTAAAGGATTTGTCAGGAAAAACTCCTGGTTTGGCAGTTGTTCTTGTAGGTGAAAATCCTGCAAGTAGAGTTTATGTAAAAAATAAAATAGAAAAAACAAAAGAAGTTGGATTTAATTCAATAGAACACAAACTAGATCAAAACGTATCAGAAAAAAAACTTTTAGAGTTAGTTGAAAAATTAAATAAAGATGAAAGTATTCAAGGCATCTTAGTTCAACTCCCACTTCCAGATCATATTGACTCTGATAAAGTTTTAGATAGTATCAAGCCAGAAAAAGATGTGGATGGTTTTCACGCAGAAAATGTTGGGAAATTATGGTCAGGACTGAATTCACTTGTTCCTTGCACACCATTAGGGTGCAGTATTTTAGTTAAAAAAATTTCTAATGATCTTTCTGGAAAACATGCAGTAATTATAGGTAGATCAAATATTGTCGGGAAGCCAATGGCGGCATTACTCTTAAGCATGAATGCTACAGTAACCATTTGTCATTCTAAAACAAAAGATCTGGCTGCTGTTTGCAAAGAAGCAGATATCTTAGTAGCAGCAGTCGGAATACCTGAAATGGTTAAATCAAGTTGGGTTAAAGACGGAGCTATTGTAATCGATGTAGGTATAAATAGAATTGAGAGAAACGATAAAAATATTCTTGTAGGTGATGTTGACTTTGAAGATTGCTATGAAGTTTGTAAGATGATTACACCAGTTCCTGGTGGAGTTGGACCAATGACTATTGCTTGTTTATTGTTAAATACCTTGCTAACATCTTATTCTCAATTTAATCAAAAAACACCTGACCTATCCTCTATTCTTAAGTGATTTTAGTCTTAATGCGTTTAACTTAATGAAACCTTCGGCATCAGTCTGATCATAAATCATATCTTCTTCAAATGTTGCCATTTCTGATGAATAAAGACTATTCTTTGATTTCCTTCCTTCAATAACAACATTTCCTTTATAAATTTTTAATCTAACCGCACCATTAACTTTTTTTTGTGAATGATCTATTAAACTTTGAAGCATCTCTCTTTCAGGAGAGAACCAAAATCCATTGTAAATAAGCTCAGCATATTTAGGCATTAATTCATCTTTAAGGTGGGCAGCTGACCTGTCCAAAGTAAGACTTTCAATTGCTCTTCTAGCCACCAGCAGTATTTCACCACCTGGTGTTTCATATACACCACGTGACTTAATACCAATAAACCTGTTCTCAACAATGTCGATTCTTCCAACTCCATTTTCACCACCAACTTTATTTAACTAAGCTAATAATAAGTATGGTTTTAATTTTTTTTTATTAATTGAAATTGGATCTCCATTCTCAAACTCTATAGTTAAATAGATAGCCTTATCAGGTGCATTTTCGCAAGATTTTGTTCTGGTAAACATTGATTCTTCAGGCTTTACCCAAGGATCTTCTAATATCTTTCCTTCATAAGAGGTATGTAATAAATTTGCATCCATAGAGTATGGAGGATCATCAATTTTTTCTTGTTGAATTTGAATATTACTTTTTTTAGCATAATTAATTAAATCACTTCGTGACTTTAAATTCCACTCTCTCCATGGAGCTATTACTTTAATTTTAGGATTGTTAGCATAATAACCTAATTCAAACCTTACTTGGTCATTTCCCTTACCTGTTGAACCATGCGCAACAAAATCTGCCCCAACTTTGTCAGCAATTTCAACTTGTTTCTTTGCTATTAATGGTCTTGCAATTGATGTTCCTAGAAGATAGTAACCTTCATACAAAGCGTTAGCTCTAAACATTGGGAAAACATAATCTTTAACGAACTCATTTTTTAAATCTTCAATGAATATTTCTTTTACACCTAAGTCTTTAGCTTTTTCTTTTGCCTCTTCAATTTCTTGGCCTTTTCCTATATCTGCTGTAAAAGTAACAACATCTAGGTTCCTTTCATTTTGCAACCATTTTAAAATTATTGATGTATCTAGCCCTCCTGAAAAGGCCAAGACTACTTTTTCTTTTTTAATCATAAATACTTCTATTTCTTCTGACAGGCTTCATTTATTTTTTGGTAGGCCTTACTAAAACCCAATAAAGAATATGTGTCCGTAGTAATTGTACCTCTTGTAGATGTCCCAACCACCTTCATCTTCATTGAGGATTTGAGAAATTTAACAATTTTTTCGTCATCTGGTGGACTAAAGCTCCATGCCCTTGAACCAGAAGTAAATAGTTGGAATTTAGCGTCACCTATAGTAACTTCTGGGTTACTATCTGCTTTAAAATTATATCCAGCTATTATGCTAAATTCATTCCACTTGTTTTGACCAGGCAAATGAGTAATTACTGCAAATATTTCCCCCCTTCTTTTATACTTGCCTTCAGCTTTTTTAGGTTTTGAAACTGCCATACATGCTAAGTTCTTTCCTTCACCTTCAGCATAAGCACTCCAATCATTAAACTTTTCAAGTTCTTTGGAAGAGACAAGAGAAAAATAGAATAAAGTCATCAAAAAGAAAAGAGATTTCAAACAAATTTTTAAATTCATTATTTTTATTGACATATATGTAAATAAATTGCAAGAAACTATAATTCTTAATGATCATGTTTCCAATTTTATTACTAATTACCTCTTGCTTTTTATTTTCTATTTTAGCGGCCTTAGTTAAATTTAATGCACAATTTATTCACCCAATTGAACAGGCATTCTTTAGAAATTTTTTTAGTATTTTTCTTTTGATTCCATTTATTTATAAAATTAAGAAAATTATTAATCAAAAAAAAAATATAAAACTTCTAATTCTCAGGGGGGTTTTTGGAGGCATTACAATGATATTACTTTTTTGCTCCTATACAATGATACCATTATCTCAAGCAATGGCTGTCAGTTTTAGTACTCCTTTATTTATTTATCTAGGTGGAATAATTTTCTTCAAAGAAAAAACGGATAAATTTAATCTTTATATGCTTATCCTTGGGTTTATTTTGACAATAATAATTATAAGACCCGATATGGAAATAAAGCTAGGGACAATTCTTGCGCTGATTGCTGCCATTACACATGCGGTAGCAGGATTATTAGTTAAAGAAATATCAAGAAGTGAATCAACAACAATCCTAATGTTTAGTATGGTGATCTTAATGTGTCCAATTACTTTTTTTCCATCAATATATGTATGGACAACTGTAAAAAATTTGGATTCATACCTATTACTTCTTATGATTGCTTTTATAGCAACTCTTGGAAATTACTGTTGGACAAAGGCTTTAAGCATTTCTAAGCTCACAAATTTGATGCCTTTTGACTTTTCTAAATTAATCTTTGCAACCTTACTTGGATTAATTTTTTTTGACGAGAAAATAGATATTGTAACTATACTTTGCGGGCTATGTCTTTTAGTGTGCACAAACTTATCAGCTCTAAACATAAAAAAAAATGCCAATACTAAAACCATATTACCAAATAATTAGTTGTTTCTTTTTTGCCTTATTAGGACTACAAATTAAATTGTCCCTAAACTATAATGATATTGAAAATATAGTATTTTTCAGATCTTTTATTGGTTCAATTATTCTCCTGATTTTTATTTTACTTAGTAAAAAAAAAATTTTTAGCCTTTTTAATACTACTAATATTAAAATACACATTTGTAGAGCAATTTTTGGGATTTTAGCAATGTACTTTGGATATAAGTCATTACTTTATTTGTCTTTAGCTCAAGCAAGCACCATAGGATTTTCTAAAGTTTTTTTTACCTGCTTAATTTCATCACTTGTTTTTTCTGAGAAAATAAATGTAAGAATAATTTTTTTAATTTTTTTTGGTTTTTTCGGAATTTTTTTAATTACAAATCCCGAACAAATAAATAGTGAAATAGGATTATATATGTCCGTATTTTCAGCTATTTGTGTGTCTGGAGGGATTATTTCAATTTCATATTTAAGTAAAAAAGAAGGAACTTTAAGTATTCTTTTTTATCATTCATTAATTTCAACAGGAATCTTTTTTACATTTTTTTTCAAGAAAATAAATTTTGAATTAGATTACAATTTATTAAATTATGTTCTACTCACAATAACTGCTTTGATTGGTCAATATTTTAATACAGAATCATATAAAAACTCTCAAACAAATAATATTGTTATATTAAGTTACTCTCGTATTATCTTTTCAGCAATTTTTGGGTTTATTTTTTTTGAAGAACAAATAACAAGTATCAATCTCATTGGAATATTAGTTGTTATAATATCAAGTTTTATGGTTCAAAAAAAATAATCACGGGCATGGATAAGGATTTTCATCATGGATTTTATCAATTTCTTCAATAATTTCCTTAGACAAATCAATCTTACAAGAATTAATATTCTCTTTTAGTTGATTTAAATTGGTTGCACCTATTATGTTACTTGTTAAAAAATGCCTTGAATTTACAAAGCTAAGAGCCATTTCAGCAGGTGTGAGATCATTTTGCTTTGCAATATCGTTAAATTTTTCAGAATATTTTAAACCTTTGACTTTTGTATATCTTGTAAACATATCTCCAAAAAGTGTGAGGCGGGCTCCATCTGGCTTTGCACCATTATCATACTTACCTGTTAACATCCCAAAAGCTAAAGGTGAGTAGGCTAACAATCCACACTTTTCTCTTACTGAAATTTCCGCCATACCAACTTCATAACTCCTGTTAAGCAAAGAATATGGGTTCTGAACGGACACTATTCTAGGAAGATCATATTTCTCTGCTATTGAAAGAAATTTCATTAATCCCCACGGTGTTTCATTAGATAATCCTATATGTCTTATTTTTCCTTTTTGCACATTATCTGCTAAAGCCTCTAACTGTGTCTTAATCTCTATAAAATCATTTTCATCTTCATGAATATACCCTAACTTACCAAAAAAATTTGATTTCCTGTCTGGCCAATGCAACTGATATAAATCAATATAATCTGTATTCAGCCTTTTCAAACTTCCATTGATAGCTTCATTAATTTGTTCTTTATTAAGTCTTGTTTCTTTATTCCTGAACCATTTCATACCTGATCTTCCTACAACTTTTGTTGCAAGGATGATTTTATCTCTGCATTTCCTTAATTTAAGCCAATTTCCTATTATCTTTTCAGTTAAACCCCAAGTTTCTTTCCTTGGAGGAACAGAATATAATTCAGCTGTATCAAAAAAATTTACTCCCTCATCAACAGCAAGGTCCATTTGTTCGAAACCCTCTTTTTCAGAGTTTTGCTCCCCCCAAGTCATCGTTCCGAGACATATTAGACTAACCTTAATTTCTGTGTTTCCCAATCTTTTATATTTCATAATTCAATAAATATCTTGATTTAAAAATTTTCTAACATATTTTAACTATTAAATAATAATAGTAGTATAATATGCTACATGTAAACATTTAAATAAGGAGTTTATAATGGCTTACGACTATGAAAGAGATCTTAAATCAAAATCTACCTCAGTTGAGATTGATTTAGGGCTAAAGGCCTACATGAATAAGGTCTATTCTTTTATGGCAGTTGGTTTGGCACTTACAGGTGTCATTGCCCACCTGACATCAACGTTGGCATTCAATTTTTCAACAAATACATACACTAACTTTGGTGCTACAATCTATGGATCGCCCTTAGCATTTCTAATTATGCTAGCTCCACTAGGTTTTATTATTGCTATAAATATGGGCATATCAAGAATGAAGGAAAGCACTGTTCAAGTATTATTTTGGGCATTTGCTTCGGTAATGGGTTTATCCCTTTCTTCAATTTTCATCCAATATACAGGTGAATCAGTAGCTAGAGTATTTTTTATAACTGCAGGAGCTTTTGGTGGGCTAAGCCTATACGGGTATACCACGAAGAAAGACTTAACAGGCTGGGGTTCATTTTTATTCATTGGATTAATTGGGATTCTGATAGCATCAATAGTCAATATATTTGTTGCTAGCACAGCATTGCAATTTGGGATTTCAGTAATTGGAGTTCTGGTTTTTGCAGGTCTCACTGCTTATGATACACAAAGAATCAAAGCAATGTATTATGATGGAACTGGACAAGAAGGGAAAAAGGCTATAATGGGTGCCTTAACTTTATATCTTGATTTCATTAACCTATTCATAATGTTAATCCAACTCTTTGGACAACGAAGATAGTTTTAAGGGTTAATTAGTAATATACTAATTAACCCGTCTATCATCCCTTATATTTATTTCTAACTGTGAAATTTATAATCACCTTAGCTCTTTTCAACTTATTTTTCCTAACCCATAATACATCAAGATCAGTAGACCTAATACCAAATGATATTTACTTTAATGTCTACAGAAATGATAGTCCGATTGGATTCCATAAGATTAAATTTTCTAAAGATCAAAGTTTTATAAATGCTTTGATAGAAATTAAGTTTGAAGTCAAATTTCTAGGTTTTGTCATTTATGACTACTTTCATAAAAATAATGAAACTTGGATTAACAATTCTCTGGTAGAATTGAACACCAGTACTGACAAGAACGGTGATCTATTAAATTGTAATTTAAAAAAATCAGCTGACGGATTTATAATCGAAGGAACAAATGGAAATGAGAGCACAAGTACCTCACCCTTACCTACTAGCTATTGGAATAAAATTCTAGTTGAAAAAGGAGATAGAAAAATTCTTAATACTCAGGATTGTAGTTATATCGACTTTAAAATAAATCTTTTAGGTGAGGAAAAAATATATGAAAACTCATTAATCACAGATCATTATAAATTGCTCGGAAAAGAAATAACTGGCGAATTAGTGGACATAGACATATGGTATGATAAATCAAATCAATGGGTAAAAATGATATTTGTAAAAGACGGAAGTACCATTGAATACAAACTAGATAAATATGACTCAGAATAAAAAGAAAATTGTTTGGATTACAGGTGGTGGTACGGGAATTGGAAAGGAACTTGCAAAGAAATTTTGTGAAAGAAATTTTAAAGTCATCATAAGTGGAAGACGTTTAAATAAACTTAAAGACGTACAAAAATACAATAAAGATAATATTATCCCAATGAGTTTAGACGTTGCTAATTATAAAGAATGTAAAAAAGTTGCGAATAAAATTTTAAAAAAATACGAATCAATCGATATCATAGTTTTGAATGCTGCAACTTATAATCCTGGCTCACTTGAAAAAATAGACATTGTTCAAATAAAAAAAATAGTAGAAATAAATATTTTGGGTCCAATGAACTGCTTTTCGCCTATTCTTGAGTTTATGAAAAAAAAAAAGAAAGGTCACTTAGTTTTTGTTTCTTCACCAGCTGGATACAGAGGATTACCAGGTGCAGGTATATATGGGGTTACAAAATCAGCTATAACTTTTCTTGCCGAAACGCTTAAACTTGAATACGAGCCATACAATATTAAGATTCAAGTCGTCCATCCCGGATTCATTAAAACCCCTATGACAGACAAAAACACCTTTGATATGCCTTTTATAATGTCAGCGGAACGAGCTTCAGATATTATAATTAAAAATATCTTCTCAAAAAAATTTGATATATATTTCCCGAAAAGATTAATATTACCTATGAAATTTTTGCAAATTATACCCTTTTCGATATATTCATTTTTGATGAAATATTTTGTTAAAAGAAAATTAAATGGATAAAGTATTTAAAAACTACATAAAATCTTTCGAAAATTTGAACAAAAATAATATTCATAGTCTAATAAACCTTTGTTCCGATGACATCATTTTCATAGATCCATTTAACAAGATAAAAGGGAGAAAAAAATTAGAAAAAATTCTTCAAACTATGTTTCAAAAAATTCAAGATCCAACATTTAATGTTATATATTTTATTAGTGATTCAAAACAAAAAATAGTGAAATGGAGATTTTCAGGTAGTGTTTTTAAAAAGTATGTAGAATTTACAGGGATAAGCGAAATTCAAATAAAAAAAGGATTAGTAGTCAAACATGAAGATTTCTGGGATAGTGGTAGAAATTTCTATTGTAATATTCCCTTAATTGGAAATCTATTTAAAAAAATTAATCAAGATTAATTTATTTTCAGAAAAGTAATTGTAACAACTCCAATATTCAAACCCCATTTTTTGACTTCAGCTCTATTCATTAGTATATTTCTATCTTGCAAAAACATCCAATCATCAAAATCAACCTTTATTGTTGAATCTTTTACCTTCAGATTTAACTTATATTTCCAATTTAAGGCATTTCCTCTTGCCTCACCAATAGCCTCACCAATTACGTCGTCAGCCGTTCCTGAATATTTATTATTACCCAATATTTTTATTTTCCAAATTCGTTGGTCTTTTTCACCATCATCATATAAAAATTTTTCATCTAAAGTTAATACATCTCCAGATAATTTTCCATTAATATCAACTTTGAATGATCTTTTAAGGTTCCCAAATCTATCATGAAAAAGTCCCCATGCTTCGGTCTTTCCTTGGAAGTATTCCTCTAGTGTAAATGTAGGTTCTGTATTTGAGTGTTTTTCAAGATTCATGTCACCAGCACAAGAAATTAAAAATATTAAGAGTAGGTAAAAAAACTTCACATTAATAATATAATAATAAAAAAATTGAATTCATCACTTAATTTTTCTTTGAATATTAATTAACTCTTGCTTCGAAGATTTAAAGTTCTTCAACATTAAAAATGAAATAGTTTTTAGTATAATTGGGATTAAAGCATACGAAAGAATCATAAAATTTTTGCTACTTTCACTTGTATCTAAATTGGGTGAAAAACCTAAAATACTAAGAAAACCAAATACAAAAAAACTTCCAAAAGCAAATGACAGCTTATTAATTCCAGTTATCAACGAAAAAAGAACTCCTGAAATTTCCTCTTTATATTTGTCCCTGTGTAAATCAGTCATATCAGCTTGAATTGAAGGAGGAATAACTAAATCAGCTCCTAAACATAGCCCTGTCAAACAAGATATAATAATAAAAAATAAAAAATCGCCAGGATCAAGAAAAATCACAAAAACAAAAAAGATAGCTGAACTAATTAATGAAATTGACCATGCTTTTGCTTTATTTGTTTTTTTACTAAGTTGCGTCCAAAATGGAATTCCTATAATTGCAAAAAGAAAGTAGAAAAATAAAGTTTTTTGTCTGTCGTAATCATCTCCTCCTAATATATATGTTATAAAAAATGCAAATAATATCATTGGAAGAACATTGGCTAGCGAATTTATAAACCAAATTATCAAGAACTTTCTTAATCTAGAGTTTGACATTATATTTTTTAGTATCGTTTTAAACTTGATAGCTTTTTTTGAATTTTCTTTATCTGGTATAAAAAAACACAGAAAGAAAACTCCTATAAATCCTGTTACCAAAGCAATTTTGACTAGATACTCTGCAAGACCTAGATTATCAATCTTAAACAACATCGGTATACACAAGGAAGAAAATAATCCAATAAGCACAAAAGTTTCTCTTGTGGCACTAAGTTTTGTTCTTAAATAATAACTGTTCTCTAAATCATAACCAATCGAAAGATAAGGAATCTGAAAAATCGTCCAGCCAATGTATAATAATCCAATCCAAACTAGCAAATAAGCCTCATATGGTAATTCTTTAATTAAGAATAACTTGCATAAAGAAATACCAGATATTATTGAACCAAAAATGATTAAATGCTTTCTTCTCAATACCTTTCTATCATTTATCCAGCCAACTAGAGGGTCTGTAAAAATATCAATTATTTTTGCTAAAAATAAAAAAAGTCCAACTTGACCAACATCAAGACCTAAATTTTCAGTATACAGAGCTGGAAGAAAGATCATAACTGGAAATGTTGGTATTGCAAAAGCAAACGCTGGAGAAGCATAAAAAATATCTCTAAAATTAAATTTCAATTTATATTTTCTTAATTAGAAATTGGCCAACATTAATATTTCCAGATTGAAAACCTCCCTGACAATAGCTTAGATAATAGCTCCACATTCTTTTAAAAGTATCGTTGAACCCCATATTTTTTATGCTCTCCCATGATCGTTCAAATGATCCTCTCCAAAATTCAAGTGTTCTTGCGTAATGATCTCCGAACATAAATTGGGAATCAACCTTTAAACCATTCAGGTCAAGAACCTTATTCATTTCCTCTATTGAAGGCAACATTCCTCCGGGAAAAATATAGGTTTGAATAAAATCTGGAAATTTCCTATATTTTCTGAAGAATTTTTCGTCAATCGTTATGGTTTGAAGCCCAATACATCCTTGATTTTTCAAATTATCTCTGAGAATTTTGAAGTAGTCTTTCCAGTATTTCTCTCCCACAGCTTCAAACATCTCTATCGAAACAATTTTATCGAATTTTCCTCGAATATCTCTATAGTCGATTAGCTTTACATCTATGAATTCATTCAATTTCTTTTTAAATATTTTCTCTTTTACAGATTCATATTGTTTTTCTGATATAGTTATGGCCGTTATTTTAGCTTTATAATTTTTTGCTAAAAATTCACTGAACCCTCCCCAACCACATCCAACCTCTAATATCTTGTCACTATTTTTTACATCTATCAGCTGGGCTAAATTTCTATACTTGTTTATTTGAGCCTCATATAAATCATCTTTGGGTTCTTTGAAAATTGCAGAAGAATAAGTCATTGATTCGTCTAACCATGATTTATAAAAATTATTACCTAAATCATAGTGAAATTTAATATTTTTTTGGGATCCATTTTTTGTATTACTATTGAAGAAATGTTTGAGTCTTAACTGAAGAATAACATACCATTTACCTCTAATAAATTTTGAAAATTCATGAAAGTTTTTTGCGCCCCATTCTAGAAAGTCAGTAAGATTAGAGGTTTCCCAATTTTCTTTAATATAACTTTCAGCCCAGCCCAGATCTCCTTTTAAAAAAAAATCATCCAAACACTTTTTTTTTTTAATATAGATATTTGCATCAGGGCCAGGCAAGTCTCCAGAATGTTTAAATATGTTTGAATTTTTATAATAGACCATGATACTCCCATATCTACTTTGGGATAAAACACTGAAAAAGAGTTTTAATTTATTATCAAAATCGTGATTCATAACTTATTTAATTGAAGTAAATTCTTTTTGTGATTTGTTAGGTTTTTTTATATATTTAACCCCTTTGTGGAATAGTTTCAAGGCTTGAAAATATATTCCGAATGTTATTTTTAGATTTTGAAACATATTTTTAAAAAAAAGTTTTATTAAATTATAAGAATTGAGTTTTAATGCTTTTCCGATAAAAGTTGCTGTAAAAACTTTTTTTTTTCGTACTAAATAATCAATATAAAATGAAATCTTATCTGCTGAAATTTCTAATTTAATTTTATACGATCCCTCAACCTTAAAAAAAGGTGATACATATAATTCTTTTTTAAAGTTAAAAATACCTTTATTATTAAGCTTTTGACAATAATAAGAATGTCTTTCGTTAAATGTATTATTTACCTCAAAAATTATTATTTTAGCTTCTTTAAATTGATTGTAACAAACATAAATAGAAATTGGATTGAAAGAGTAACCAATAATCCTTGGAAGACAAAGAATTTTTATAAATTCTATTTCTTCATTTCCAAATCCTTTCAAATTATTTAAGATAGATTCATATAAACATTTTTTTTTTTGTTTTGTGCCATGATCATTCTCGTAGAATGAAAAAAAAGAAAATCTATTCTTTTTAAATAGAAAAGATTCCTTAAAATCTTTTATATCAAACCAAAAATATGTCGCATAATATTTGAAACTGTGAATGATTGGATGAAGCCTTTTGTGAGTAACAATACCGTCAAATAAGTAGTTATCTACAAAAAAAATTTTATTCATAATTATGGGTAATTTAACAAATTCTCGGCAACCTTCATACCTGATTTTATTCCATCTTCATGAAAACCGTATCCTAAGTATGCACCACAAAACCATAAGTTATCCTCACCTTGAAATGATTGAATTATTTTTTGAGTTTCAAATGTGCGAAAATCATAAATTGGGTGATGATAAATAATTTTTTTTTCAATTTTTTGGGCTTCAGGTTTGATAGCCGGATTCAGTGTGACAAAATAATCTTTATCAGTTTTAAGATTTTGTAATTTATTCATCCAATATGTTAAAGAAATCTCAGATCTGTTTTCAATATAATTCCAACTAGCCCAAACCTTTCTATTTTTGGGCATTAATTGATGATCGGTGTGTAAAAAAACAGTATTTTTACTATATTTAATATTTGAAAAAATCTTGGTTTTAGAGTTCTTGAAATTTTTAAGGACACTTTTTACTTGATCTGAATGCACAGCTAAAACTAAATGATTATATTTTTTTATTTTATTATTAAAATTTACTTCCCAAATTTCATTATTATTTTTAAATGCTTTTGCTTCAAAACCTTTAAAGGATTTAATTTTCTTATTACTTAATATCTTTTCAACGTAAACATTACTTCCACCCTCAACTGTTCTCCACTTTGGTCTATTAAATATTCGTAGAAGACCATGATTGGAAAAAAAATTTACAAATTCGGCGAAAGGGAAATCAACTATTTTATTTATTGGGGAAGACCAAATACTTGAAGCCATGGGATATAAATGATTTGATCTAAAGTATTGAGAATATTTTTTTTTTTTTAAATATTCTTCTATTGTAAATTTTCTAAAAGATTCTCTATCTTTTTCTGATCGATTATAAAATCTAATTACCTCATAAAGCATTTTTAGAAAATTAATATTATATAAATTTTTTTTTTGAGCAAATATTGATGATAATGACGACCCGGAATACTCTAAACCACCATTTTTCATTGAAACAGAAAATGACATATCACTTTCATAGGATTTAACATCTAAAATATTGAAGAAATTACATAAATAAGGATAGTTTAGTTTATTAAAAACTATAAACCCTGTATCAATTTTTATTTTTTTTCCTTTAAATGATACAATCTGAGTATTTGAGTGCCCTCCAAAATAGTCATTCTTTTCGTAAAGATCTACTTTATATTTTTTAGATAAATGCCAAGCGCATGAAAGGCCTGATATTCCACTACCAATTACTGCAATTCTTTTATCTCCCATAAAGAGATTCTAAAAAAAAAAAAATTAATTTAAATAAAATAAATCAATATATTGATTGACTTTACTTAATTATTACTATATGTTGATATTGGGCTAGTATGATAATAACAAAATTTTGTGCAATAACATTCTCATCAATCTTTTTGTTATTACTAGTTTCAAGTCTATTTTAATTTCCTCCAATAAAACCCTGGTTCTTCCAGGGTTTTATTGTTTTCTGTAAATAGTTAACCAATGCGAGGATAGAATCTTGTTATCTAGGGTTTCGTAGGCTGTTTCTGATGCCAACTCTGAAGTATTATAATTATTGAGTTCTTTTTTAAAAGAAAATTTAGAATTGGCTTTACTTCTATCAAAACGAAGATTGTGAATTAGACTTAGCATATATTATAAAACGACATCGCACTGAAATGTTTAGTATTTACCTCAATGAATGTAATCTATATTCACAAACAGCAGTGAAGTAGGGATCACCTTGTCTAGGATATATTGACAATATATTTCTTCTTAAATCACAATTTTCCGCAATCATTGAATTTAAGAGATGTCCTGCATTATAAAATCCAGAATGAATAGCTAAAAATAAGTTATCTGAATTTTTACACTTTGACATTTGACTTTTTAATTGACCATCAGAAGTTTCCTGATTGTATATCACTTTACACCAACTTGCGGCAGATAGTTCACTTATTTTGACAATTAATACAATAATTAGCAGCTTAATAAAGAATAACCTCATATATAAAATCTCCAATACATTAATCTTACAAGATCTTTCAGTGAAATATCATATTTTTTTTTTATACTTTCAATTTTTTCCTTATAAAGATGATTATACAAAATATAAGGGATTAAAGAGCCAAGATAAGCACCCGCGAGCAAATCACTTGGAAAATGCATTGACATAAAAATTCTTGAAAGTCCCATTAATGAGGCAATTATAAGGATGAGTAAAAAATATCTGTTTAAGTATATCATAAATAACACTGCGATAGTAAAAGCTGCTTGGGTATGTCCAGATGGAAATGAATTAACTTTATGTTCTAAATTAAAAAAATTTATTCTTTCATAACCATGTAAAAAAAAATATTTGGGTCTCGAAACTCCAATTATATATTTAATTACATTGCAAAGAATCCCAGCGATAGCCAGTGAAAAAATAAAATGTTTACAAACTAGAGACAAATATTGAAATAACTTATGAATTTTATCATTACTAAACCTAGTCTTAGATTTAAGTATTTTTAATTTACTTTCATTTTTCAGAATGGACTGGATATTAAAGTTAAAAATTAGAAGCACTACACATATTAGAATGAGATGGAAAGGATCTAAAATATCTGAAATAGGATCTATAATATTTTTAAAGAAATTAAAGAAAAAAGCAGGAAATGACCTTGAAAGTTCAAATAAAAATATGTCTAAAAAGTTAAAAAAAATAAGGATAGTGAAACATATAAATATAAAAAACTTAAGTGTAGTTATATGGTTTAATTTTTTTAAATTGCACATCTTTTAATTTATGTAAATTTTAAACTCTATCTCTCGCCCTCTTGAATAATTAAATCCAATAAATTCGTCAACAAGGAAAAAACTTTCAAACTGCTTTTGTTCTTCAATATTTTTAATGAATTCACCAGTAACAATTAACAAAATTTTATTATTCTGTATTTTTTTAACCGTTAGATCATCAAATGAATTATTTTCAGTTTTATGTGAAGTTAAAAATAATAGACTTGGTTCGTTAAAACCAAAAGTAAAAGTTTGATCAACAGTGTTTTCATAATTTGTTATTATTCTATTAATCTTATCTGAGACCCACAACTTATCTAGTTTTGGTATTAAAAAAAATACAAGAATTAAAAAAATTGAAATTTGGAATATTCCTGAGATATAAATGATATTCATTACTTTCTCTTTTAATCTAAAGTAAAAAAGTGCAAAAATATGCAGAGCTAACAGAGCTATAATAATGAAAAAAATATTATCAATTTCTGAATATTCGCTGACTGCATAAATCAAAAAACTAGTTATTGTTAAAGGAAAAATAATTAAAGGTATTAATGAAAATTTTAATGTTGCTCTATTGAAATTTGCTTTAGTTATACTTCTTGAAAGTAAAATACTGAGGGGTAAATATGAAGGAAAAACATAATGAGGTAGTTTTGTCGGTATTAATTCAAAGAAAAGAAATGGTAAAATAAAACTAAGAACTAAATAGAATGTATAATCGTCATTTTTTAAAATTTTTTTAAAATTTGATTTGAGGTGCTTGAATAAATTAAACAAGAAAATGCACCCTGGCCAAAAAAATAACAAAACAAGTAAGGTATAATAACCAGGAGGAAATCCATGAGACTCTTGACCAGATTTAACTTTATTAAATAAATCATTACCTACAGACTCATTCCAAAACAAACCACCAGATTTTATATTTATTAAAACAAACCAAGGAATTGTAATTAATAAAAAAGTAAAAAATGCACTAATTGACCACACGTAAGAAAAATAATTTTTTTTTTTATAAATTGAAAAGGCTAAAAGAGGAATAAATATAAAAATTAGTATTATAGGACCCTTAATTAAGATACCTGCAGCCAGCGAGATCCAAAATAAAAAAATATAAGAACTTTTTTTCTCATTTATAACTCTATAAACAATTAAGTTGCAAATACTTATGAATAAAAATAGCAAACCATCCGTTTTTGCCTGATGAATTTCAGAGATAGTAAGTATTGAAAAAGTGAGAAAAAAAACACTTAAGAATGAAGTTTCAGGTGTTTCAAACCTTTTTAATGAAAAAAATATTAAAATTAAGCATAAGAATATTCCTAATATTGATGGTAATCTATAAACCCAAATTTTATCATAAGGATAACTCCCGAAAATTGAATTCATAAAAGCTTGAGACCAATAAATTCCAATAGGCTTCTTATATCTAGTTTCATCAACCATTCTAATATCTATAAAATCTTTTTCTATAATCATTGTTTTTGAGGCAGTAGCAAATCTAGCTTCATCTCTGTCTAACACTGGAAGGTTTAAAATTCCTTGGAAGTAAATGAGAAAACAAATCCCTAAAAATAAGAAAAATTTTTTATCAAAAGAAATATTCATTGCTTAATATGCATACTAGATTAAATTTAAGAATATCATATCATCCAAAATGAAAAAATTTACTATTATAATCCCAATCTTTAATGAATCGGAATCAATATTCAAATTAATTGAAGAAATAAACAACGAATTTATTAAAAGTAGACCTCAAATTTTGATTGTTGATGATGGAAGTACTGATGAATTTAAAAAAAAAATAAAAGAATTTAATGGAAAAAATATTCTCGTTACGTATCACAAAAAAAATCTTGGGAAATGCAAAGCTATGTATACAGGTGTTCAAAAATCAAAAAATGAATTAATTTGCATAATAGACGGAGATGGTCAAAACCCTCCTTATGAAATAAAGAAATTGATTAAATTTTGGGAAGAACTTCCCGTTAATAGTAAAAAAGCAGTTCTAATTTGTGGTAATAGAATAAAAAGACAAGATACAATAATAAAAAAATTAAGTTCAAAAGTTGCAAATTCTGTAAGAAAATTTGTTTTAAATGATGACTGTAACGATACTGCTTGTGCCTTGAAACTTTTTTTGCGCTCCGATTATCTAAAAATTAGATATTTTAAAAATATGCATCGCTTTCTTCCTGCACTTTTTAAAATGAATAATTGCAATATATTCAATGTTTTAGTTGATGACAGGCCAAGAAAGGCAGGCGTATCAAAATATTCTTTTAATAATAGGTTATGGGTGGGTATTATAGATCTTATTAAAGTTTGGGTTTTAATTAACAAGGAGAAAAAAAATGGATAATACACAAATCTGGTTGATAATTGGTTTTATTGGACAGGCAATTTTTGCCTCAAGGTTTCTTATTCAATGGATAGTTAGTGAGAGAGCTTCTAAAAGTATAATTCCAAATATTTTTTGGTGGATTAGTCTTGCAGGGAGTATGATTCTATTAAGTTATGCAATTCATAAGTCAGACCCTGTTTTTATAGTGGGTCAATCTTGTGGGTTTTTGATTTATTCTAGAAATATTTACTTAATTAAGAAAGAAGGTAAAAGCAAAAAGAATGATCCATCGAAAATAATGAAAGTAAATTAGTGATATCAAATTTTAAAAAAATTCATTACTCAATTTTACGAAAATGTGACGAATTTCCGATTATTAAGGACGAAATTCAAAAGAACGGAGTAATTACCTTAAAAAAACCAAGTTTGGATTTTTTTGCTTTTTTAATCAAAACAATTATTTCACAACAAATCTCAGACAAAGCCGCACAATCAATTTGGAAGAAGTTATGCCTAAAATTTTATCCTCGAGAACTCTCAATAAAAAATGTAAGAAGCCTTGAAAGTTTAAATAATTTTCTAGATGAAATTAAAATATCAAACCAAAAAAAGAATTATATTTTAAACATTTACAAGAACCTTAAATCTGAAAATCTAAATATTAAATCATTATCAACCATGGAAGAAGAAAAATTTAGATCTGTGCTAACTAAGTATAATGGGATTGGACCTTGGACTAGTGATATAGTTTTAATTTTTTTCTTTAACAAATTAAATATTCTTCCCAAACAAGATTTGATAATCAAGAAAATAATGTTTCATTTTGAAAAAATTGAAAAACAAAATATTGACTTTATAAAAAATTTCTCACCTTTTCTGTCAATTCTCTCTCTTCATTTTTGGAAGATGTCCAAGAGAGTTTTGTAAGAATTCTTTAAAAAAATCTTTTTCATTACTTTTGCTAACTTTACTTTTAGTCCAAGTAATAGTGTTAAGTGCGTTACAATTGTCACAAATAAATTGCCATTTATTATTTTTATAGCCACACGATAGGCATTTCCAATTTGGTTTTTCCAGCAACGTAATATTTGAAATAGGCAAAATATCTCTCTCTGTTTTTTCTGATATTTTATTGTATAAATGCACTACCCTTTCATCCCATTCTTTACTTCTTATCTGATCAAGATAATTCTGAGATTCACCCCAGATAGATGCTTTAAAGCTTGCATAGGCAAGAGCTAACTTTGTTTCATTTGATTTTTCGTTAATATTTTTTTTCAATACTTTCACTATCAATTTATATCTTTGCAAGCTCTCTTTTTCGTTTTCTATCTTATATTCCATAAAAGTTTCAATAATTTCAATACACAAAAAATTCATCCAGGTTTTATTTATAATGTTTACTGCTTTTTTCAAATCTTTATGATCTAGATGAAATTTTAAGGTTTCTTTAATAATTTCAATTGACCCTTCTGAAAGTTTTAAAGCATCTAACGGTGATCCACCTGAAAGGATTTTTAATTGTGCACAATAATCTTTGATATCATTTGGCAAAGGATTAATATTATTAAGTAAACTATTTGCTTCTTTCCAATTTTTATCAAGAGCATATATTTTAGATAATTTTTCATGAAACCAAATATCTTTAGGATATTCTTTACAGAAATCTATGAGGAAATTTTTTGCTTCTAAAATTTTGTTACTTTTGAGTAAAACAATTACTTTTGCCCTTTTTGAAATATATTCAGCTCTTGGGATAGATTCTAATATCTTTAGATATTTTCTAGACTCTTCTAGATCATTTTTTATCAATGATGAATTAAGAAGCATGAACGCTGAGAAGAAATCGTTATTTAAGTATTTTTTTATCTTCCTAGAATTTTTTTCTAAATTCATGGAATCTCCTAACAAAATTGATTCTGCAATATTATCAAGACTTTCGTTAGCTAATAAAAGATATTTTCCTCTTTTTTTAAACTGAAAATTTCTAGGAATATTTTTAAAGGTCCTTGATAGAAGTGAAATTAAAAATATGAGAATTATCAAAAGAAAAACTACAAAACTTAAGCCTAGTACATCAGTCTGGATTAAATAATTATTTAAGATAATTTCAACTTTTCCAGAATTCTTGGATAACCATACGATACAAGAAGAAACGATTATAAATACAACAAATAATTTTAATGCTTTAATCAACTTCTCTACCAATAATATCTAGCAATTTTTTTTCTAGAAGCTTTAACTTTTGTTTAGTTTTATGCAAAGTTTTCGCGTCTTCTATCCATTGATCAATAGTGTTCTCGTCAAAATTTGACTTTGAAAGTATTTGAATTGATTTATTTAAGTCACCTATCATCAAATACTCTTTAGCTAGTTTCAATGATTCAACGAGTTTAATTTCACTTATCATTCCTTGGCTATTTTGATTTTCGGTAGTTTCAATTTTCGTAATTTTATATGTACTTTTAAATAATTTTTTTAAATAACTATAAAAATTTTCTTTAGATTCAAAAATATCTTCTTTTGCAGATATATCACTTGTTAAATTTGAATCTATAAAATCAGATAAATCTCTTTGATAAAAATTAATCTTCATGTTTAATATATCAAGTAAATCGCCCTCGCTAATAATCTCGTCTACTCTGATATCTTGAAAAAAAATTATTAGTGTTTTGATTTCTGGTTGATCATTAAATCTTGATATTAATTTATCTAATTCCAAATTAAAATTTTCCCTATTATCAAATTTATTCTTTACGTTTAAAAGATCATTTAAAATTAAGTACTTTTCTGCGTAATAAAAATTAGAGTTTCCTTTTTGTTGATTCTCGAGAATTTTTATTTTCTGTTTTAAATCTAAAATTAAAGAATCTGATTTAGAAATTTTTAGTTTATTTTCTAATATTTCTTCATTTATTTCATTTATCCTTTTGTTTAAATTTTCTACTTGCCTTTTTTCTACCCAATTTTTTGTATTAATTACTCCAGGTTGGATCTCAGTAGTTTTATTATTATTGACAATTTTTGGGCTGAATAAAAACTGATTAATGTAATTGAATTTTTCCAAAAAAAAGATAGCTAATAATGTAAGCAAAGATAATAAAATTATCAAAAAAGATATTGTTTTAAAATTTGTGCGTTTCTTATATTGGCTTTCTTCTAAATCGATAAATTCTCCTTTTTGAGTTGAGTTTTTTTTTTTTTCGTTCAATTTATGCCTCTATTGGCTAATTTTCATTATTAAATCTATCATACTCTTCTCATTTGGTTCTTCTGTTATTAAAATATTTTCGAGTCCCATTCCAGTTAATTCTTCTCCTATCATTTTACTTAAAACTAGTATTTTTTTTTTTTTACAACTTCCTGATAAATCTAATTTTAAAACTTCATTCTTGAAAGAATAAGCTGTCCTTTTAGAAAATAATGTTACTAAACCATACTCGCATGTGTGAAAGAAATTTTCAAATATTTCTGGGTATGAATTGTTTGCTTTTGATAAGTAACAATCTATTGGTTTATAATTACAACCATTTTCTGAAAAAAAATTCATAAGATCTTTATTTAAATCTTTTGAAGTAGGATGAATGAATGAAAGTCCTTTTCTTAATAATGGCTTTATCTTTTTTTTTAAGTCTGTGGAGTTTCCTCTCACATTTAAAATATTCCTTATACCCAACTTTTTTGCTAAAAGATAAGTACCATCACCTATAACGATGATTTTGTCATCCTTCTTAAAATGTTTAAAATTCAAAATACCATTTTTACTAGTAAAGATTATAAAATCGTAGCTATGTTTTTTATTAAATTTATAATTACTTTTTATTATTTGAATAAGTGGTGAAATATAAATATTAAATTTGCTTTTATCAAATGATTTAGAAAGATTTATAGAATCATCCTCAGGTCTTGTCAAAAGAAGGTTGGTTCTCAAATTAACTAATTTTTTTCTTGACTCTGACACCTAATTCGTAACTTTCTAATTTATAATTTTTAATACTAAAACATACCCTTTCTTTTAAAAGTGTTACCTCGTCTTTTGAAAAAGCTATGTAATTAAAATATATTTTTTTTTGTTTTCCAATTTTTTTCAACAATGCGTAACCTCCTACAGGGGTTTTACATGATCCATCTAGAGCCTCAAGAAAAATTCTCTCACAATCAGTCTCAATAAATGTTTTTTCGTGATTTAGCTTTGCTATTATTTTTTTTATTTCTTTATTTGATTTATTCACTACCAACGCAATTGCACCTTGACCTAAAGCTGGAATTATTGTTCTAGGATCAATAATATGAAAGGGGTATGTAACTTTCAATCTTTTTAAACCGGCGTAAGCCAAAATAATTGCATCAAATTTTCTTTCTTTAAGTTTTTTTATTCTCGTATCTACATTGCCTCGTATATCCTTTACTAATAAATCTGGCCGTTTTTTTTTTAATTGCATTTTTCTTCTAATTGAAGATGTACCTACGATTGCATTTTTTTTAAGATTTTCAAGAGTCTCATTCTTATTTGAAATTAGAGCCTCTCTAAAGTTCTCTCTTTTTAAAATTGCACCTATTTCCAGGCCTTTAGGTAATTCTACAGGTAAATCTTTAAGCGAATGAATACCAACATTTATTTCATTATTCAATAAACCCTCATCAATTTCTTTTGTAAACAAACCCTTATTTCCAATATCAGATATTTTTTTATCCATGAACATATCACCAGATGTTTTATAAAATTTTTTGTATATTCTTATTTTCTTTGATTTTCCAAAAAATTTTTTAAAATTCTTCTCAAATATTTTTACGTGCTCTTTTGCAAGCAAGCTTGTTCTAGATCCAATAACTATATTTTCAAAAATAGTATTCATAAAATTTATTTTATTTTACAATTATACAATTATTATAATATTTTATTTTAAAAATCTTTAAATGATAGTACTTGGAATCGAAACAAGTTGCGACGAAACATCAGTCTCAATTGTAGAAAAGAGAAAAACATTTCAATTTGGAAATGTTCTTGCAGAACAAACTCTTTCACAAATAAATAAACATAAGAAATTTGGAGGTGTTGTCCCTGAACTAGCTTCCAGAGAACATAGTAAGAATTTAGACCTCTTAGTCAAAAAATCCTTAAAATCTTGTAAACTGAATTGTGAAAATATAGATGCTTTTGCAGCAACAACAGGTCCAGGACTTTTAGGGGCATTACTAGTTGGAACCAACTATGCTAAAGCTTTGGCAATTGGAACCAATAAACCTTTTCTTTCAATTAATCATCTTCAAGGTCATATTTTAGTTTCAAGAATGAAGAAAAAAATTGAATTTCCTTTCCTATGTCTTCTAGTTTCAGGTGGACACTGCCAGATTATTCTTGCTAAAAGTTATAATAAATTCTCAATTATTGGAGAAACTCTTGATGACGCTGTGGGGGAAGTCTTTGATAAAATCTCTAAAGTTTTAGGAAATGGATATCCCGGCGGACCGGTGATTGAAGATTTGGCAAAAAAAAGCAAAAGAAAATATAAATTCAATCTTCCTAAACCTATGATTAATAAAAAAACATTTAATCTGTCATTTTCTGGACTAAAGACCTCTGTGAGGAGATTAATTGATGCTGGTCTAAACACAGAAGAAAAGAATGATCTTGCTTTTGAGTTTCAAAACGTAATCGCAGAATGTCTTTTAAACAAAGTAGGATTTGCCATAGATCATTTAAAGAAAAAATATAAAATTAATAATTTTATTCTTTCTGGTGGTGTCGCTTCTAATTCTTTTATAAGATTAAAATTCCAAGAACTATGTAATAGGAAACAATTATCTTTTTATGCTCCAGAAAAAAATTTATGCGTAGACAATGCAACAATGATAGCTTGGGCAGGTTTGGAAATGCTAAATAATGGTAAAAAAGGAAATATAATTCATTCCTCACCCAAACCTAGATGGAGAATAGATAAAATATGAGTCGAATAACTATAATAGGTTCAGGATCTTGGGCCAAAGCTCTATCTACCATATTTGTTAATAAAAATATTCTCATCAAATGCAGAAATTTAAATATTGCAAAAAAAAAATTTTCCAGCAGAGAGTTCAAAATTACCCAGAGTTTTAGTGACCTAGTTGATTTTGATTTTATTTTTTTAGCTATTCCCTCTCAAGCAATCAGAGAAAACCTTACACAACTTAAAAAAATAAATCCTAAAAATAAATCCATTTTTGTTATCTGTAGTAAGGGGGTTGAAAAAAAAACTAATAAACTCATGAGCGAGGTTGTTAAAGATATTTTTCCTAGTAACAAAATTGCTGTCTTTTCAGGCCCAAACTTCTCATCAGAACTAATTGCAAAAAAACCTTCAGCATCGGTATTGTCTTCATTAAATAAATCAATCTCATTCAAAGTATCCAAGTTAATATCACCTAAAAATTTTAGAATTTACTTTAATGATGATATTATTGGAACACAATTAGGAGGTGCAATGAAAAATGTGATTGCAATTGCATGTGGTTTAATAAAAGGTAAAAATTTAGGTGAAAACGCCAAAGCTGCAATAATAACAAGAGGAATTTCAGAAATTGTTAAATTAGGCTTGAAAATGGGTGCAAAAAGAAAGACTTTTTACGGATTGTCTGGAATCGGTGATCTAACACTTACTTGTTCATCACTTAAATCGAGAAATACTAAATTAGGTTTCGAAGTGGCAAAAGGAGCAAAACTTGCGGAATTTAAAAAGAATTATGTATTAGAGGGTGTTGAATCATGCGAAAGTATATGTAACTTAGGAAAAATTTATAAAGTTGAATTACCATTATGTAATTCAGTTAAAAAAATAATAAATGGCGTTGAAGTTAATAGTATAATCTCCAATCTTCTTTCCAGACCATTACAATTTGAAAACTAATGGCATTTTTAATTAACTGTATAGATAAAAAAAATTCTCTAGACTTAAGACTTGCAACTAGAGAGCAACATATTAAATATCTCAAAGAAATTAAAGATAAACTTATTCTAGCTGGCCCAATGTTAGATAAAAACGACAAACCATGCGGAACAGTTTTAATATTAGATTTTGATAATTTAAATTCGGTTGAATCTTTTTTGGAAAATGATCCCTACAACAAAGTTAAACTTTTCCAAAAAGTAGAAATCACACGATTTAAAAGAGTCCTATAAGTTTTAATAAACATAATTTAGTATTGACACATATGTTTTTACTTTGATATCAACATTTTAGATGGTTAAAAATGAAAAATTTAATAGAAAATATTATAAAAACAGATTCTCTTACATTTGACGAATATAAAAAAGAATATAATAGGTCAATAAAAGATTCAGATTCCTTTTGGAAGGAAAAAGCTAATACACTTGATTGGATTAAAAAATTCTCAAAAATCAAGGAAAGTAAATTTGATGGTGAAGTAAAAATAAAATGGTTCTCAGATGGAACATTAAATGTAGCTTATAATTGTCTGGACAGACATTTAAAAGACAGAGGTGAAAAAACTGCTATCATTTGGGAGTCTGATGATCCAAATGAATCCAAAAGTATTACTTATAATGAACTTTTTAAAGAAGTTTGCAAATTTTCCAACGGTTTACGTTCATTGGGGGTTAAAAAGGGTGATAGAGTTACTATTTACCTTCCAATGATACCTGAAGCAGCCATTGCTATGTTGTCATGCTCCAGAATTGGAGCGATACATTCAGTAGTTTTTGGAGGTTTTGCTCCAGAATCACTAAGAAATAGAATTGAAGACTGCAATTCTTCTTTTATAATCACAGCTAACGAAGGTCTAAGAGGTGGAAAAAAAATTCCTCTGTTATCCAATGTAAAATTAGCTATAAACGGTTATGATAAAGTAAAAAAAACAATTGTAGTGAAAAGGACAAATTCAGATGAAAATTTTGTATCTGGTCAGGATGTTTGGTACCATGAACTCTTATCGAATCAGTCAGAAAAATGCGAAATAGAAGAACAAAATTCTGAAGATCCTCTTTTTATTTTATATACATCTGGGTCAACTGGAAAACCAAAAGGTGTCCTTCATACAAGTGCAGGTTATCTCCTCCACGCTTCATTAAGTCATAAAATGATTTTCAATCTTCAAGAAAATGATGTTTATTGGTGTACTGCGGACGTGGGCTGGGTAACAGGGCATTCCTACATTGTATATGGCCCACTTTGCAACGGAGGTACAACACTTATGTTTGAAGGAGTCCCTACCTATCCTTCAGCATCAAGGTTTTGGGAGGTAATTGATAAATTTAAAGTAAATATTTTCTATACAGCACCGACTGCAATAAGGGCGCTTATGGGATTAGGAGATGATTTTGTTAATAAAACCAATAGATCTTCCCTTCGAATTTTAGGCACTGTTGGAGAACCAATCAATCCTGAGGCATGGAAATGGTATTATGAAGTTGTAGGTAAAAAAAAATGTCCGGTTATTGATACGTGGTGGCAAACAGAAACTGGAGCAACCTTGATTTCTCCAATTGCTGGCACAACCCCCTTGAAACCAGGTTCAGCAACACTTCCCTTTTTTGGAGTAGAACCAGAAATCGTTTCTAATGATGGAAAAGTTTTAAAAGGGGCTTGTGAGGGAAACCTATGTATAAAATCATCATGGCCAGGTATGATGAGAACAGTTTATAATGACCATAAAAGATTTATAGATACTTATTTTTCTTCATTTAAAGGAAAATATTTTACAGGAGACGGTTGCAAGCGAGACGAAGATGGTTATTACTGGATTACTGGACGTGTCGATGACGTTATCAATGTGTCTGGTCACAGGTTAGGTACTGCTGAAGTAGAGAGTGCGCTTGTACTTCATGAAAAAGTTTCTGAGGCTGCAGTGGTTGGTTATCCTCATAATATAAAAGGTCAAGGAATATATGCCTATGTCACGTTAATGAAGGGAGAAGAATATTCATCCAATCTAAAAAAAGATTTAGTGAGTTGGGTGAGAACAGTAATTGGGCCTATAGCTACTCCAGATGTAATTCAATGGGCACCTAACCTGCCTAAAACCCGCTCCGGAAAGATTATGAGAAGAATCTTGAGAAAGGTAGCTTGCAATGAGGAAGATTCTATTGGCGATACGTCAACATTGAATGAGCCTGATGTTGTTGATGAACTCTTAAAAAATAGGTCTAACAAAAACTAAAAATCGTAGCATATCCCTTTTTTTTCCCAATCTCCATATCTAGTTGGTTCCGGACCTGAAGGACCACCAATCTCTTTTTCCTTAGCTACTTTTATCTTTTTGATTTTTTTTTGTTTAATTATTTTATTCATGTTAATAACTTAATTAATATTTTTTTTATTTCTATAATTAATTGACTAATTCTCGAGAAATAGCAACTCATATCCTAACTGATATATATTCTAATTATCAATTTCTAGAAAATTATATTAATAAAAATAAGGAATTTAATAGACTAGAAAATAGGGATAAGGCATTTGTTAGACTAATAATTTTAAACACCTTGAGAAGAAATGGACAAATTCAGCAGATAATAAATGATTACGTAAAAAAACCTCTAAAGAAGAAGGACTCCTTTATTCTTAATCTTATAAGAATTTCAATCTGTCAAATTTTGTTTCTAAATATCAAGGAATACTCAATTGTAAATACCGCAGTACAAATTTCAAAAAATTTCAAACGTGATAAATTTGTCAATGGCCTATTAAGAAACATCTGTAGGGATAAGTCAAAAATTCTAAAAAAGACAAGAATAGAATCAAATATTCCAGCCTGGATAAAAAGAGATATAGTAAAATTATTTGGAGAAAGACAATTTTTAAAAATTTCACAAAATATTGTTAAAGAACCTTCAGTTGATATAAAAATAAAAAAAAGTCATTGTAAAAAAAAAGATTGGGAAAAAATCTTAAAAGGTAAATTTCTTAATAACGAAGTAATAAGGTTAAAAAATGCAGGACCAATTGATAAAAAACCATTTTTTGATCAAGGTTTATGGTGGGTTCAAAGTTTATCTTCAACCATTCCCGTGAACATAATATCCTCTATTTTTAAACAATCTAATAGTTCAAAAATTTCTATATTAGATGTTGGCGCGGCCCCTGGCGGTAAAACATTTCAACTTATTGAAGAAGGATTTGATGTAACTTCTGTGGAAATCTCTGAGAGACGAACAAGAAGACTTAAAGAAAATTTAAGGAGGCTAAATTATAAAACGAGAATTTTAAATAAAGATATCTCTAATTTTAAGACATCACAATTATTTGATTGTGTACTTATCGATGCGCCTTGCACCGCCTCAGGTCTGATTCAAAAAAAACCTGAAATACTAATAATGGATAAAAGTGTGAATTTGGATAAACTTAATGTGAAACAAAAAAATATTCTTGAAAAATCAATTAGTTTTGTAAAAAAAGGAGGATATATTTTGTACTGTGTCTGCTCAATTCATTCAAAAGAGGGTTTATCATTGATAGAAAATTTCTTAAAGAAAAACAATGATTTTGAGATTGTATCAATCAATAATCAAATTAAAAAATTAGGAAAAATTATTAATGGAATGCTTCTTATATTACCTACTAATGAAAAATTCACTGATGGCCTTGATGGATTTTTTATAGCAATTTTAAAGAAAAAGTAAAATTATGATCAGACTTTTAAAAAAACTAAATATGTTGTTTTATTTTAAAAGTCCTTTTTATAACTTAGTTTTAAACAACAATATAGATGAAAAAATTCAATCGAATCCAGAAAGTCTTTGGTCAGGTAACAAAGCAAATGGTATAAAGATTATTGATGGCTTTTTAAATTACCAGAAAGAATCTGTATTTATTGATGAAAATTTATGGAAAAAAAATCACGGTAGTCAATCCTGGAATAGTTATGTAAACAGTTTTATGTGGATTCCTGATGTTCGTGCGGTAGGGACAAATCAAGCGAGATTATTTTTAAGAAAAAAAATTATAGATTGGATAGATCATATCGATTATTCAAATCCATTGATTTGGAATCATGATGTTCTAGCAAAAAGAATTTTTTACTTACTTACTAATCTTTCTTTTTTTTTTGAAACTGCAAATGAAAATTTTCAAAAAAAATTTGCTAAAAACATTAATAAACAATGCGTCGTTTTACATAGACGAAGTAAGAATCAAAATAAAAATATTTTTACCATTAAATCTTTATTATTATCTTCATTTTGTTTTGAAAATTTAAAAAAAAATTATCCATCTATTATCCACCAACTTAAAATAATTATTCAAAAAGAAATATTAAATGATGGTATGCACTATTTAAGATCACCTAGTGAACATTTTTTTTTCTTGTGCTCTTTATTAGATATTAAGAACTTTCTTGGAAATTTAAAAAAAGAAATTCCTATTGAAGTAAATAACAGAATTCATGAAATGAGCACAGTTTTGAAATTTTTCAGAATTGGTGATGGTCATCTGTCTATATTTAATAAATACGATTTCGTAGTTATAAATAAAATCAATAATGTCCTAAAAAAGTCTAACAATAAATTAAGATTACCAAAGGTTTCAGAATGTTCTGGTTTTTTAAGAGTATCAAAAAATAAATTGATATTCATAATGGATTGTGGGAAACCCACCCCAGAAAAAACGCACGCGGGCTCTTTATCTTTTGAGTTGTCATATCTATCTGAAAAAATTGTTGTTAATTGTGGATCACCTTTTGTTAATAATAAAAATTGGAATGACGCAATGAGATCAACAGCTGCTCATAGCACACTAAATATAAATGAAATAAATTCATCAGATATTTTTTTCAATAAAGATACAACAACAAGAATTGCAGATGTAAAATCAGAAAAGTATGAGGAAAATGATAATATTTGGATAAATTCATCGCATTCAGGATATAAAGAAATTTTTGGATTAGTTCATAAAAGATTAATTCATCTAGATCTTAATAATAACATTATTCGAGGTGAGGATTCGTTCGACTATGAAGCAAAATTTATCGAAAAAAAAAATTATAATTTTTTTTTAAGATTCCATATACACCCAAGTATTGAATTGAATGCAACAACCAGCAAAAAAAAAGTCGTTTTAAAATTAAAAAATAATGCTGGATGGGAGTTTATTTGCTCTGAGCCAAAAATAGAAGTTGAGGATGGAATCTATCTTGGAGAAAATAAAATCGTGCAACCTAATCAACATATTTTGATTAGAGATAGAATTTCCAAAAATAAAAAAATAAAGTGGTTATTTAGATTAATTAAGTAGATTTTACAATGACCAATAATTTAAATCAGCTTCTTTTTTTAAGTTAAGTTTTCCTTTGATATCAAAAAAATAACCTTTTGGTTTTAAAAAACTTTTTATCTTGTTAATCTTGTTTAAGTAAAATTTATGAGGTACTGCCATAACAATTCCATCAAATTGATATTTTTTTATAAAATCAAAATCTATTATTTTATGTTCTCCTTTCTTTATAAAAGGGTCATGAAGCTCAACTTTATGTTTTTTTTTCTTTAAAAAATTTATCAAGTCAAATGATTTTGAGTTTCTTAGATCTGGAACATCTTCTTTAAAGGTTATGCCAAGAAACAAAATCCTTGAATTTTTTTTTAAAATTTTGTCAATTTTTTTTGCAATAAAAATTGGCATTTCATCATTAGTTTTACGCCCTGATAAAATAACTTTAGGATCTATTTTTAAATTTATTGACTTATAAGACAAATAATATGGATCTACACCAATACAATGACCTCCCACTAGGCCTGGCTGAAATGAAAGAAAATTCCATTTAGTTGAAGAAGCTCTCAAAACATCATAAACACTTATATTTAATTTATTACATATTTTTGCCACTTCATTAATGAATGCAATATTAATATCTCTTTGCGAGTTCTCAATTACTTTTGATGCTTCAGCAACTTTAATACTTTTTGCCATGAAAACTTTTCCTTTGGTAAGTTTTGAGTAAATCTGTTGCAAAACTCTCTCAACTTTTTTATTTTGACCGGCTACAACCTTATCTATTTTATCTATAGTATGAACTTTATCGCCTGGATTTACTCTCTCAGGGGAGTAGCCAAGAAAGAAATCTTTACCTGATTTTAGTGAAAGATCATTTTTTTCAAGTTCTGGAGCACATATTTCTTCTGTTGCACCAGGGTAAACAGTGCTTTCAAAAACCACAATATCACCTTTTTTTAAAACTTTTGATATAGTCTTGCATACGTTCTTTAAAGGGGCAAAATCTGGTTTTTTGTTTTTTGTTATTGGCGTAGGTACTGTTGCAATAAAAATATTGCAATCTGATATGTCCTCAAATTTATTAGTTAAGTATAAATTTCTATTTAAACAATTTTTTAACTTTTCCTTTTCAATTTCTAATGTTTCATCTATTCCTTTGATAAGTTGACTAATTCTATTCAAACTGATATCAAAACCTATAATTCTATAAGATGAAGATAATCCAACAGCTAGTGGCAAACCAACATAACCTAATCCAAGGACTGCAATTTTTTTTTCTTTTATCACTGGCACTGATTGTAGTAGATTTTAATTAAATATGAGTTTAATAATTATTATAGTTCTTTATTTGGTAACTTCTTTAATATTAAAAAGCTCCATTGACTTTTTTAAAAATTCTAGATTGTTAGATGTTCCTTCTGAAAGAAGCAACCATAACAAGCCAAAGCCTAAGGGAGCTGGCTTAATATTAATACCGCTCATCATATTTGCAACTTTATTAGTTTTTTTTTTAGAAAAAACTCTCAATAATAGTTGGCTTGTTATTTTTGGTTTTACATTAATTCTAACAATTATTTCATTTCTAGATGATTTAAAAAGTATAAGTTCAAGGGTGAGATTAATTTTTCAGATATTTTGTGTTCTATCCTCGTTATTATTATTTAAAGATGATCTTAATTTATTAATTGAATCTAGAATTCTCAATTTTATTTCTTACGAATTTTCATCATTAAAACCAATCATAGTCCTTTTTTTTCTAACAATTGTATGGGTTTGGATAATTAATTTATTTAACTTTATGGATGGAATGGATGGGATTACCAGTGTTCAGGTAATAAGTTTAGCTATATTTACGAATATTTTAGCTATCCTTGATATTATTGAAATCAACTTCCTTTATTTTAGTTTAATTCTATTTGCAATCTTTATGGCATTCTTAACAGTAAACAAACCTCCAGCAAAAATTTTTCTTGGTGATGTCGGTTCTATCCCAATAGGATTTTTAGTCGGTTTTCTTGTTATATATAATGTTATAAAAACTGGTCTAATCATTCCATTTGTAATTATAATTATGTATTATCTTCTAGATTCAACAATTACGCTATTTAAGAGAATTCTGAATGGAGAAAATATTTTTCAAGCTCATAGCAACCATTTCTATCAAAAAATTTTAAGAAAAGGTTTCTCACACAACTATGTTTTAAGAAAAATCACCATATTAAATTTTCTATTATTACTTTTGTCCATGGCATCTATTAGATTTCCGATTATCTCTGTTGCCCTGGCGACAATCCTCACTGCTATTTTATTAATGTACTTTAATTCTAGGAAATTCAAATGAGCTCACGTATATTATTAACAATACTTCATGATCTTGTAATTTTTGCAATCTCTTTTTTTGTGGCACTGTGGGTAAGATTAGATTTAGAAAGTGCATTGATTTTATCCAAGGAATTGTGGCAATTTTTGATTTTATTTTCTTTAATTAATATTTTTCTTTTAAAGTACATGGGGTTATATCATGGTATCTGGAGATATGCCTCATTACATGAAATAAAATCAATTATTAAGAGTGTTTTAATTTCAACTCTTATTCTAATTGGCATGTTTTTTCTTATTTTTAGACTGGAAAATATTCCAAGATCCTTTCCAATTCTCCTGTTTATTATTTCAATCTTTGGTGTCACTAGCCCAAGGTTTATATATAGAATATTAAAAGATAATTTAAAAAAAAATAACTTAAAAAAAATTCCTGTTCTAGTTTTTGGTGATAATTCTTCAGCAGAAAATTTTATTAGATTTACAAAACAAAATAATGACTCTCCCTACGAGGTGATTGGACTAATTGGTTTAAAAGAAAGCACTGTCAGTAGAAGAATACATAATATACCTATAATTGCTTCTGTACATAGTTTGGATTCTTTGACAAGTTTTTTGGAAAGAAATTTAGGAGAAAAGTTACCTCAACGTATAATAATTTCAGATCCAAATATTAAATCTAATTTCTTAGAGTCACTTTATATTTTTTCTCAACAAAACGGTTTAGCTATCGGTATGCTTCCGAAAATTTCTGACTTATCAAATAAAAATCAGCCTAATAGATTTGAAGCAAGTCCAATAGTAATTGAAGATGTATTAGGTAGAAAACAAAAAGTCAACGACCCAAAAATGCTTAAAGATATTTCTGGAAAAACAGTTCTCGTAACTGGAGCAGGTGGAAGTATCGGAAGTGAGTTAAGCAAACAAATTTACAGGTTGAAACCAAAACTTCTTATTCTATTGGAACAAAATGAATATAGTCTTTTTAAAATATCTTCTATTCTCACTGAAAATACTTTGGCAAGTCTTACGGATATTAGAGACTACGACAAAATGGAAAATATTTTATCTTGTTTTAAACCCGACTATGTTTTTCACACTGCAGCACTAAAACACATAACCTTTGTTGAGGATGAACCATTAGAAGCTTTGAAAACAAATTTTTTGGCTACGGTTAAATTGTGCCAACTGTGCAAACTATTAAAATTAAAAAAAATGATATTTATCTCAACTGATAAGGCAGTAGATCCTTCAAATATCATGGGAGCTTCAAAGAGATTATGTGAAAAATATATTCAACGAATTGCTAAGGAATCAAAAGAAACTATTTTCACTATAGTAAGATTTGGAAATGTATTGGGATCTACAGGTTCGGTTGTGCCATTGTTTGAAAAACAAATTAATGAAGGAGGTCCCATTACAATCACTCATCCAAAGGTTAGGAGGTATTTCATGACAATTAGAGAAGCTGTGGAGCTAGTTTTGATTTCTTCTCAACTAGAAATAAAAGAAAATGGTGAAATATTTATTCTGGAAATGGGCGATTCGATACTCATCAAAGACCTTGCAAAAAGAATGATTACTTTATCGGGGAAATCAGAAAAGGAAATTAATATCGAATTTACTGGATTAAGAAAAGGTGAAAAATTAAACGAAAAACTTTTCTTCGATGATGAAAAAATTTCTAAAACTCCTATCAGTGGAATATTATCGACTAATAGCAAACTCTTTAACATTGAGGTCGCGAGTTTTAATAAATTGATTTCAGAAATACAAAGTCGTGGTAAAAATAATGCAACTAAAACTTTTAAAGAACTTTTACCTGAGTATTCAAAAGATGACAAATGATCCAATTAAAAAAGCAATAGTTTCGGTTTTTGATAAAAGCTATTTAAACCTTTTAGCAGAATACTTTATAAATTTTAGAGTAGAGGTATTAAGTACCGGGGGGACTTCAAAATTCTTAAAAAATTACAGTCCAAAGATAAAAGTTATAGATATCTCGGACTTTACAAAATTTAATGAAATTCTCGATGGAAGAGTAAAATCACTTCACCCAATGATTCATTCTGGAATTTTAGCAAAAAAAAATGATGTTAAGCATCAAAAGGAAATGAAAAAATTAAATATTCCAAATATTGATTTAGTAGTGGTAAACCTTTATCCATTTGAAAAAATATCGGATGATGCTAATTCCTCTAATAAAAAATGTATTGAAAATATTGATATTGGAGGACCAACCTTGATAAGAGGTGCCGCTAAAAATTACGAAAATGTTACTATACTTACCGATCCTGACCAATATAAAGTTTTCCTTAAAGAGATTGATAAAAATGGAAACTCAACTTCAAAATCATTTAGAAAAAAATGTGCTAAAATTGCATTTGAAAATACTGCTTATTACGACGCAAAAATTTCAAGATGGTTTAACAAAGATCAGAAAACTTTTCTTGAAAAAAAAGGATCAATTCCATTAAAAAAAATTTTCGATTTAAGATATGGAGAGAATCCTCATCAAAGAGCTACTGCTTTTGAATTTTCAAAGAATAAATTTTCGAAAATCTCAGGAAAAGACCTTTCTTACAATAATATATGCGATACAGAAATTGCAATTGAATTAGCCGAACAGTTCAAAAAAACATCGTGTGTAATCCTTAAACATGGCAACCCATGTGGTGTGGCATTAGATTACAGACAAGCTGAAGCTTATTCAAAGGCATTAAAGTGTGATCGTATAAGCGCATTTGGAGGAATTGTTGCATTTAATAAAACTCTTTCCTTAAAAACTGCAGAAAGAATAAATAAAATTTTTACAGAAGTTATAATTGCTCCTAAATTTTCTGAAGGAGCAAAAAAACTTTTATCTTTGAAAAAAAATTTGATTTTACTTGAGTATAAGAGTTCTAAAATAAAAACACCTTTTCACATCAAAACCACAAGAAATTTTTTATTGATACAAGAAAAAGATAATAAAAAAATTATTAATCGAGATTTACTCATAAAAACAAAAATAAAGCCTAAACCTAAAATGATAGAAGATATGTTATTTGCTTTTACAGTATCAAAATATCTTAACTCTAATGCAATTGTTTTGGCTAATAACTTGTCAACAGTTGGAATAGGAGTTGGTCAAACAAGCAGGCTTGATTCAGCAATGCAAGCATTAAAAAAAATGAATTTAAACTTTAAAAAAACAGCATCAGTAATGGCTTCTGATGGATTCTTTCCCTTTCCAGATATTGTAAAACTATGTTTTAAAAACAATGTAATTGGCATTATTCAGCCTGGCGGATCGAAAAATGATGCAGATGTAATTAATACTGCAAATGAATTAAAAATACCTCTGATTTTTACCGGATTAAGACACTTTAAGCACTAACCTTAAAATTAAATTTGATATAAGGAATTAAAGATAGAGAAAAGAAAACCGGTATAACAAGTACGCCCAATCTTATTGATTCACTATAGTCAATGGTAAGCCCAACTAAAAATGGTCCAAGAATTGAACACAAATTTCCAAACATCGAATATAAACTAAAAGCAGACATCTGATTATTAGATTTAATCTTTTTAACAAGAAAACTTCTACTTGATGCTTGAATAGGCCCAATAAAAAAACCGATTAATAATGCTATTATCCAAAAACCAAGAAGGTTTTCGATAAAAAAAAGAACTGAAGTTAAAATCAAAAGTCCAAATATACAAATTTTAATAGTCTTTAATGATCCAATTTTATCTTCAAACTTTCCAACAATTAAACACCCAACTATTCCAAATAGATTTATAAAAACCCCCAGAAATAAAATTTGAGATTCAGATAGTCCAAATAAAAAAGCTGCGATCATGCTAGCGAAAGCAAATATTGAAATTACGGCATTATTAAAAAAAAAATAACTAATCAAAAATTTAGATATACCTTGTGATTTTAAATTCTTAAGCAGTTCAAAAATATCTGGAGAGGCAAAATATATTTTTTTTAAATTCTTAAAAAGAAATAAACCAAAGAAAGCTGCCCAACATGCTACAAATGGCCCAATAAAAATAAAAACTGACAAATTAAAAATTTTGTAATCTTGATAAGAGGTTAATTTAAAAAACGAATAAACTAAAAATAATGAAACCAACCCTCCTAAATATCCAAAAGCCCAACCAAGGTTAGATAAGGCACCTTCATTATTTTTACCTCTTACTTTAAAAAGAGAAATATTATAAAAAAGGTTGATAATCTCAAATGATACGAAAGAAATTACTATAAAAATTAGAGGAACTAGATAATTTGAACCCTCATCAAAAAAAACCAAACAAAATGTCGAAAAAATCATAAGATTAAAAAACAACTTAAAAAACGTTATATTTATTCTCTTAAATAAATATTTGCCTCGAATTAAAATAAAAGACAAAAGCAAAAAACATATAATACTTGCAGATGAAAGTGCAAAACCCCAAAGGCTTGTTCCAACGTTTGGGTTTGTAGCAATTTTTTTTGCATAAAAAGCACCATAAAAAAATGTTAAAATCAGTGTTGGATAACTTGAGATCCCAAAATCAAATAAGCACCAGTCTCTAACTTTTTTTGAATTTAATAATGAAATCATAATTTAATTTTATTAGTTGCAAAGACCATTCTGAAGCACACAAGGGGCAACAGTAACAGATTGATCTGGAGTAGATATATTAATTTTCTCTGCTATTGCTGGCATTTTTCTGTGAGATGTTCTTGCAGGAAGAAGTATCAAATTTTTTCCTGAACGGCCTTGATGTAATATTTTTCTAATCCTTTGAACAAAGGTTAATTTGTGCCTCAGAATCATTATAAATGTTCCACCTGAAAATGTGTAATTAGAGGCTAAACCACCACTTCCGTTTGCAAATGCTAAGGTGCCTAAAGAAATATTTTGTATGGTTCCTGGTCTGTTCCTAGGAATACTCCCAAATCCTGAAAGTGTTAATGTCTCCCCTCCAAGAGTTGACATAGACAACTCACTAGCTAAAACAATTAATGATGGATTTCGCTCTGGAACCCTGCTTCCAGTCAAGTTTAGCGGTCTTTTTGTCACATTCATGGAAGCACCAGTCAGTAAATAATTAGGATGGGCTGACGTTAATGATCCGATAGTAACAGATTTTGATCCTACTCCTGTAGAATTTATAGTTCCTGTACCTGAAAGTGTTACAGTGTCTGACCCGACCGTATTTGTAAATGAATCAAAGATATTTCCTTGAACTAAATTAGTGCCGTCATAAAATCTATTTCCTGATGCCACTGTTGATCTTGGTGTAACTTCAATAATATGGGTTCCGCCTAATAATGTGTAATTTGAGGCAGAACCTGAACCATTTCCTAAGGCAAGTGAACCATTGCTAGTTATTGTCTTTCCGACACCCACTCCTGATGTTTGCATTTGACCATTGCCACTTATTGTTAGTGTTTGACCTCCAACTGTATTAGCGATTCCATTTGATTTCAGACCAGTGGCAGGTGCATCTAGAGTCCCATCGTAAATTTTTTCTAGACTAATATTTACCGGTCGCTTTGTAATATTTAATGAAATTGTACCCATAGAATAGTTAGATGCACTTCCACTTGCACTTACGAGACTAAGAGTATTTTGTGTAACTGATTTATTATTTTCTACATTTGCGTTAGTAACACTTCCTTGTCCTGACAACGTAATAATTTCTGATCCTACTCCAGTAGTAACCACTAAATCAGACCCGTTCACAACTGTGGTATTGTCATAAACTCTAGAACCAGAAACGTTTAGTTGTCTGGCATTCACTGTAAATGTTCCACTACTCAATGAGTAATTTGATGCAGAACCACTTCCATCAGCTAATTGCAGTGTTCCTAAAGAAATTATCTTTCCTGACCCTGAAATAGCTGAGGGTACTGAACCAGAACCTGTTATTGTAATAGTTTCGCCGCCTGCTCTATTATTAAAAGTTGATATATCTGAGCTACTTACTGTTGTTGTTCCATCATAAAATCTGGAACCACTTATTGTTATAGGTCTCTTTGTTACATTCATTGTTTGAGTTCCACCAGATAAAGTATAATTCGCTCCTAACCCCCCATTAGTTCCATCACCAACTGACAGACTACTAACATCAGTAAGAGCTTTAGAATCTCCTACATTAGAATTTGCCATAACTCCATTTCCTGAAAGAGCTATTGTTTCTGATCCGACAAGGTTTGAAACTATTGATAAATCTGAAGCAGAGGCCGTCGAAGTAGAGTCATAAATACGGGAACCTGAGAGGTTCAAAGGACGTTTATTGATATTTAAAGTGGCAGTTGTAAGATTATAGTTATTAGATGCTCCATTACCATTGGACAATGCTATACTTCCTAATGTTATTGACTGTCCAGATGCTACATTTTTAGAAGCCACTGTTCCTGTTCCTGACAAATTCAAACTTTCTCCACTAACCAAATTACTAAAGCTTGCAGTAAAAGTGGAACTATTAGCATCGGTAGTCCCATCATAAACTCGATTACCTTCAAAAGTTATATTTCTAGCTGTAATGTCAAATGTTCCAGATGATAATTGATAATTTGATGCAGATCCTGAGTTATCTGCAAGAGCTAATGTTCCTAAAGATATTGCTTTACTTGAACCAACTGCAACTGACCCTACGGTTCCTGATCCAGTTAAAGATAGAGTTTCTCCCCCTGCACGATTATTTATTGTTGTTATTGCAGTGTTCGAAACCGTTGCTAATCCATCGTATGTTTTAGTTCCAACTATTGTAACCGGTCTTTTTGAAACGGTGAGTGTATGCGTTCCTCCGGATAAGGTATAATTTCCGGCCACCCCCCCGTTAGATCCATTTCCAAGTGATAATCCACTCACATCAGTGAGCGATTTAGAGTCTCCTACATTTTTATTACCTAGCGCACCATTCCCTGATAATGTTAATGTTTCAGATCCTATTAAATTGCTAATAGTTGTCAAATCTGATGCTGCAGCAACTGTTGTAGAGTCATAAACCCGTGTTCCATCCAAATCAACGGGTCTACCTGTAATATCTAATGTTGTTGAAGTTAAATTATAATTATTAGCAGCACCTGATCCATCAACCAGAGTTAAATTAACCACTGTAACTGCTTTGCCCGATCCAACATTTGCACTTGAAACGGTTCCCGTTCCTGTCTGAGACAAAACCTCTGAACCGACAATATTACTATAAGTGAATGTTGTAGAAACACTTGTACCATCTAGGACATTTGTTCCATCATAAATTCTACTTGTAGCAAGCGTTATCGGTCTTTTAGTTACATTAAAACTATGCGTTCCGCCATCCAGTGTATAGTTGCTGGCTTGACCGGTGTTATTGGATAGTGAAAGAGTATTTTTTGTAACTACTTTGCTATTTTCAACAGCTGCAGACAAAATCGTTCCTGATCCTGATAAATTTAAAGTTTCTGAGCCAACTAAATTGGAAAGAGTTAAATCCGAAGCATTAACACTTGTTGAACCATTGTAGACTCTACTACCTGAAGAATTCAGGATTCTAGGTGTAATTTCAAATGTTGTGGTATAGTCGGTTAAAGTATAGTTTCCTGCACCTGATCCAGTTAATGCAAGAGAGCCAGCGGTAACAGTTTTATTAGCTCCTGTATTTTCATCTGATACTGTTCCTGCTCCCGTTAAACCTACAGTTTCACCACTAACCAAATTGGTTAAATTGAGGTCCGAGCTACTTACAGTTTTTGTGCCATCATATTGTCGGCTTCCTGTTATATTTACAGATAACTGCGATACATCTAGAGTGTGAGAACCACCCGTCAACGAATAATTACTTGCTTTGCCTCCAGAGCCATCTGAAATAGATAAGCTACCTATTGTAATTGCTTTGTTCATTCCTACTGCTGAACTTGAAACTGTGCCAGTTCCTGAAAGTGTTAAATTTTCGCCGCTAGCAAGATTACCAAGGTTTAAATCGGCACTCACTGCGTTTGTGGTTCCATCAAATGCTCTTACGCCATTTAAATTTATTATTCGTTCAACAATATTTACTGTTCCACCCGAAAGTGTGTAATTTGATCCAACACCTGAACTATTAGCAATCGTTAGTCCAGATGTATTAACTGACTTGCCAGTTCCTACATCTGCTGATGAAACACTTCCAGAACCTGAAAGTGATAGTGTATCCGATCCTGCGAGATTACTAAAAGTAGTCAAATTTGATGGATTGATTGTTGTTGATCCATCGTAAGTTTTTGTTCCTGAAACGCTTGTTGAACGAGGCAAAATGGTCATATTCAGAGTACCACCAGTCAAAGTGTAGTTGCTAGCTGAACCTGATCCATCAGCAATAGCTAATGTATTAACGTTTACTATCGTTTGTAGACCTGCAGCAGGTGAGCCAAGAACGCCGCTTCCTGTTAAACTTAAAGTTTGTCCGGTAACTAGATTTGTAAAACTCAAATCAGATCCAGAGGCTGTTCGGGATGAATCATAAGCTCTAGAGCCAGATATATTAACTGGCCTCTTGGTAATATTTGCAGTAGCAGAGCTAATTGAATAATTGTTAGCTTCACCTGAGTTATCAACTAATGACAATCCCCCTATTGTAAGGGTTTTGGAATCACCAACATTTGCAGATGATACTACTCCTGATCCAGATACAGATAGTGTTTCAGATCCTACGATATTATTAAATGTAGTAATTTGATTTCCCTGGATGGTCGTATTCCCATCATAAATTTTTGATCCAACTATTGTTAATGGCCTTTGAGTTATACTAAAATTTGCACTGGAAAGGCTATAATTACTGGCACTACCTGAACCATTAGCCAGATCTAACGTACCAAGGGTAACAGATTTTCCTGTTCCTACATTTTCAGAACTCACAGACCCACTTCCTGTAACGGCTAGTGTTTCCGAACCTACTAAATTAGTAAAAGTTGTTATATCTGAGCCACTAACCGTTGTGTTTCCGTTATATACCTTACTCCCAGATACAACTACAGGACGTTGTGTTATATCAATCTGGAGTGAACCATTAAGGTTATAGTTACTTGCGGAACCACTATTATCAGATAGAGCTAGATTAATATTAGTTATCGTTTTGTCATCACCAACTGAACTATTAGTGACGCTGCCTGTGCCAGAAAGGTTAAGCGACTCAGAGCCTACAAGTCCTGTTAAAGATAAATTTGAGGATGAAACCGAAGTAGTTCCATCATATACCTTTGATCCATTTGCGCCAATTGATTTTTGACTTATCGTCACGCTATGAGACCCTCCAGAAAGAGTATAATTAGCACTTAATCCCCCGTTGCTCCCATCAGAAAGACTTAACAATGAAGTATTTATTGAAACAGATGAATATGTTGCTACATTTGATGATGATATTGCGACTGAACCCGATTTGTTTAGTGTTTCTGAACCTATTAATCCAGAAAGACTTATACTACCTGAGGAAACCGTGGTCGTGCCATCGTATGATCTTGAACCTGAAACATCGAGTGCTTTTCTATTTATCGTAAATGTGCCTGTGCTCAAGGAATAGTTTGAAGCGTTTGAGGTATTATCTGCTAAACTAAGGCCTGTTGTATTAATTGATTTGCCTGAACCAACATTTTTATTGCTTACTGAGCCTGTGCCTATAATCCTAATAGACTCTCCCGAAACCTCTCCTACTAAGTTTATGTCACTGCTTGCAACGTCCGTTGAACCATCATATTGCCTTGAACCTGTAAGAGTAATTGCCTTGGTTGTAATATCAAATGTTCCGGAATCAAGAGAATAGTTAGATGCAAGACCAGGCGTGCCAGATGTCCCATTTGTTATCCCAAGTGTTCCTAGTGTAATTGACTTATTTGTTCCAACAGAGGGCAAATCAACACTTCCTTGTCCACTCAAAGTAAGTGTTTCGCCGCCAGCAGTATTTATAGTATCAATATTGTTAAAAGAGACATTCCAGTTGCCATCATAGACTTTTTCGCCACTGATAGTAACATCTCTGCGCGTTATAGCAAAGGAAGTTGACCCTATTGCGTAGTTTGAAGCAGAATGTGAGCCATCTGCAAGTGATAGTCCTGTAGTATTAATAACCTTTCCTGATCCAACATTCTTATTAGTTACACTGCCAGTCCCTGAAATTGATATTGATTCACCCGAAACTTCACCAGTGACTGTAAGGTCAGAGCTATTTACACTATTAGTGGCATCATATGCTCTTTGTCCACTAACAGTCACCCACTTTTGGCTTATATTAAAGCTTCCTGTTGTTAAGTTGTAATTACTTGCTAAACCACCGCCAGTTCCATCACCAATTGTAATAGAACCAACCGTAATTGACTGATTATTTTGAACATTCTCAGAAGAAACTGTTCCACTCCCTGAAAATGTTACTGTTTCTCCACTTGTTGTGTCATTAGTAATCAAATCAGAAGAACTAACAGTTTTAGTTCCATCGTAGACCCGAGATCCAGAAAAAGTTATATTTTTTTGAGTTACATTAAATGTATGAGAACCACCATCCAATTTATAATTCGATGCCAACCCTGCCGACGCTCCAGATCCATTTCCTATTGTCAAGCCAGATATATTTAATGTTTTTCCATTCGCAACATCTTTACTAGCAATTGCCCCAAGTCCACTTAGTGTTAAATTCTCTCCTCCCTGAAGGTTGTTTAATGATAAATCTGAAGTTGTGGCATTAGTAGAGCCATCATATTGACGAGTACCAGTAATCGAAATAGCAGTTCTATTTATATCTAATAAATGAGTTCCTCCAGTCAAAGTGTAATTTGACGCTAATCCCCCATTAGCCCCATCAGCCGTGCTTAGTGTATCTACACCTATTATTTTATTGGCCCCGACGTTCTCGTCTGAGACCGATCCGTTCCCAGAAAGAGCTATAGTTTCACTTCCCACCAAATTCGAAAGAGTAACTATACTCGATGCAACAGTTTTTAGACTATCATAATCTCTACTTGCGGACGAATTAAGCACACGTGGAGTAATATTAAATGTTTGAGTCCCGCCACTAAATGTGTAATTTGAAGCTAAACCTGCTGTCCCAGTCTGTCCATCCCCTAAACTAAGGCCTGAAACGTTAATTGTTTTACCGTTAGCGACGTCTTTACTTACAACACTACCTGTTCCTGAAATTATTAGGTCTTCTCCACCTTGTTGACCTGTGAGTGAGACCTCAGAATTCCTCACGTTTTGGGTGCCATCGTACTGTCGAGTCCCTGTTAATGAGATACGAGCCTGATTCACAGTTAACTGATGCGTTCCTCCAGTTAAGGTATAGTTAGCGGCTAGTCCACCGTTTGATCCATCAGCCAAGGCCAATGTTCCAATCGATACC
>MDTA01102334.1_pt1 | contig 48440 bp, 45 predicted proteins | sample 811151 | NCBI WGS metagenome assembly MDTA01 (sample SAMN05326648, study PRJNA326480) | marine metagenome | isolation source: seawater | place: Indian Ocean: South | collected 2010
CACGTTGATAGGCTGGGTGTGGAAGCGCAGTAATGCGTGCAGCTGACCAGTACTAATAGCTCAATTGGCTTGATTTATGCACTGAAAAAAATTTTATTAAAAATCTATTATATTTAAATATTAATAATTAAATTATCGCAAGATACTTAGTGTAAAACTTTTTAATATTGAATAATTAGCAAGTATACCTGAACCATAACTTGATCTTTTATTTTTTTTTCTAACTTTTATTTTAACATTAGTTACATATTTTTTTTCGTAGCCTTTGAAAAAAAACATTCCACAGTAATCAGTTTTAGATTTAAAGATTAAATTTTTATTTTTCATTTTTTTTACATTATAAAATTTCATTCCACATATTGGATCTTTTATATTAAAAAAAAGTTTTGAAATATAACTAATAATATGTTCTGAAATTCTATTAAAATGATTTCTTATACCTACTACACAGTAATATTTTTTTGATTCCAAAAAAAATTTTTTTACATATTTGCCTATATGTTGTCCATCTGCATCTGCTGTAATGATAAATTTTATTTTTTTTTCATTAGAATTTATAAACTTAATACCTTTTCTTAATGAGGCATCATAACCAATTTGATTGATATTTTTTATTAGTTTTACTTTTTTTTTTTTACAAATTTTAGCTGTTTTATCTGTAGACTTATCATCTATAATAAATATTTTTCCATAATTTTGAAACTCGTTTATTACATTTTTAATATTTTTTTCTTCATTATGTGCAGGAATTAAAATACCAATTTCATACTTATTTAACATCTTTTAATCCAATCGGATGATGAAATTTAAGATTTTTAATTATTTCTTTATTTAAAATTAAATTTTTTTTATATGGTGGTAAACTATTTTTAGGACAAGGTCTTAAATAAACAAGATCGTTTTTTCTTATTATTTCACCTTTTTTCATATCTCTTGAAAGACGTATTGATCTTCTTTGCAAAACCACAGTTTCTTTCTCGTTATATTCAATTTTTTTTATCGATGTACCCATAGATCTCTCAAGTTTTCTTGCAGACTCAATCATTTTTGACCACGATGAAGGATTCATTGAAAATTTATGATCAGGTCCATCTAATTCATTTTTATTTGTAAAATGTTTTTCAATAAATTTTGCACCAAGAGAAATAGCACCTAATACCGTTTCACTACCAAACGTATGATCTGAAAGACCTAAAACCACATTTGGAAACATTTTTTTAAAGGTTTTGAGGCAATTAAGATTTATATAATCAAAATTTTTATTTGATGCAGTATAATTAGTATTGCATTGCATTAAGACCACCTGTTTATTTACTTTTAATACTTTTTTTAGAACGTCTTTAATCTCAGAAAGCTCAGATGCTCCAGTCGCAATCATTATTGGTTTTTTAGTATTCGCCATATAGAGAATATTTTCATGCCAAGTAATATCCCCAGATCCTACTTTCCAAGCTGGTACAAATTTATTTAAATATGGTAGCATTTTTAAATCATATGGTGCAGTGAAGTAATCAATATTATGTTTACTACAAGTATCTTTTAATTCTTTTGTCCAAGTTAAAGGCACTTCAGCATTCTTATAAACATTAAATACACTTTTTTTCCATTTTGATTGATGAGACAATTTATTTTTTAAGCTTTTAAAACCATAATCAGAAACTATAGTTTCAGCTCTAAAGTTTTGAAATTTTGCTGCATCTGCTCCAGACTCTGCAGCCAACTTTATTAATTCTTTTGCTTTTTTTAATGAACCATCATGGTTTGCTGCAATATCAGCAATAAAATATGTTTTAGAACTTGGTTTATAAATTTTTTTATTTATTTTTATATTCATAAGCAAACCTCTCTATCTCTTTGTATATTGTGGGTAATTTAATTTTAAAATTTTTTTTAAATTTATTAATATTCATTGCCATACTTTTAGGTCTTCTTGTAATTTTGGAATTTTTTAATACATCAGTTAATTTAACTGATCTGTATGAAAAATTTAAATTAAGTTTTTTTGAAATCATCAAGTAGAATTTTTCTTTGGATACTTTGTTAATACAACCAATATTATAAATTCCATACAAGTTTTTAATACATAATTTACTTATAATTTGACAAAGTGTACCGATATAAAGAGGAGAAAAATAAACGTCATTGAAAAGATCAATCATTTTTTTCTTTTTAATTTTTTCAAAAAACCAACTCATATTACCTGCATACTCTTTTGTTGTACCAAAAAAATTAGTTCTTAATATTAAACTTTTATAGTACTTTGAAGCTTCCAACTCGGCAAATCTTTTTGTAGTACTATAATAATTTCTCAAATTAAATTTATTTTCAACATTGTTAATTTTTTTATCATCGTATAGATGGTCTGTAGAAATGTGAATTAATTTACAATCTAATTTTTTTGAGACTAAAACAAGATTTTTAACAATTAATACATTTGTTTTATAAGCTAATTTTTTATTTTTTTCACATTTATCGACATCAGTCATTGCAGCACAATTAATTATAATATCTGGATTAAGTTTTATTATTTTTTTCAAATTTTTTTTTATAATTAAATTTGATTTAATTTTACTTTTTTGATTTTTAGATCCAATTTTAATTGAATATTTTTTATTTTTTTTAAGAATTTTTACAAGGTGATTTCCTAAAAAACCAGTTCCCCCTGTTACAAAAATTTTCATAATTATTTTATCTCATTAAATGAATTAAACCTGATATTATTCTTTTTATATTACTATTCTAGATACAATATTAATTTGCATAAATAATAATAAAATATATTAAGTGAAAATATTTACTAAATTAATAAATAAATTAATAGAGAAGATTATTTTTTATAAAATTTATATGGAATTAAAAATTTATTTACCTTATTTTGTCAAAAATAAAAAATATGCTTAATAATAAAAAAATATTAATAACTGGTGGCACAGGGTCTTTTGGTCAAGCACTCACAAAAAAAATTTTAGAAGATTTTCCAAAAGTAAAAAGGCTTGTGATTTATAGCAGGGATGAATTTAAACAGTTTAAAATGTCTGAAAACTTTAACTTAAAAAGTGAGCAAGAAATTCTAAGATTTTTTCTTGGAGATGTTAGAGATAAAGAGAGACTTAAAATAGCATTAAATGACATTGATATAGTAATTCATGCTGCAGCATTAAAACAAGTTCCAGCTGCAGAATATAATCCTTTGGAATTTATAAAAACAAATGTTTTAGGCGCACAAAACGTAGTTGAGTCATGCTTGTTAAATAATGTCCATTCAGTAGTTGCACTTTCTACAGATAAAGCTGCAGCACCTATCAATTTGTATGGTGCTACAAAACTGTGTTCTGATAAATTATTTGTTGCAGCAAACAATATTAGAGGAAAAAAAAAAATTAAGTTTTCTGTTGTGAGATATGGTAATGTAGCAGGAAGCAGAGGTTCAGTTATGCCTCTTTTTTTATCCCAAAAAAAAAATAAAGAATTAAAAATTACAGACAAAAACATGACAAGATTTAATATAAGTTTAACTCAAGGAGTCGATACTGTTTTGTGGAGTTTAAAAAATATGATTGGAGGTGAAATCATTGTTCCAAAACTTCCTTCTTACAGAATTATGGATTTAGCAAAAGCTATATCCCCCAATATTAAGTTAAAATTTATTGGTAAAAGACCTGGCGAAAAAATTCACGAGGAGATGATAACTCCAAGCGACTCCGGAAATACAATCGATGTAGGAAAATTTTATTTGATTTTACCTTCAAATAATATTAACGATCTTTCAAATTTTAAAAAAAGATATAAAAAAATTCGCTTTTTAAATAATTTTAGTTATTCTTCTGATAATAATAAACATTTCCTAAAGGTAAATGAATTAAAACAAATTATTTCAAAATTATAATTTTTTAATTTATTTCCACCATATCTTTTTTTTATAAGTATCTGCAGGAAAAATATTTCTTAAATATTCATGTAAAATAAAACTGTAATCATGGGGTGAGTTCTAGAAATTTTTTTAACTTTTGAGACAAAGTTATCTATTTTTTGTGACAACATTTTTTATTTTTAAAAATTTTAATCATAAAGATTTATTATATAAAATTTTAAAGTCGATTTTTATTCTAAAAGTGATAAAACTTCAGAATAATGTGTGGTATAGTGGGTATTTTTGATCCTTTAAACAAATTTGAAAATAAAAAAAAAATTATTACAGATTTGAATAATAATCAAACCCATAGGGGTCCTGATGATTATGGCTATTATAATGATGAAATAACTAGTTTAGGTTTTAGAAGATTATCAATAATTGATTTACAAAGTGGCAATCAACCTATTGTTAAGAATGATATTGTTACAATTTTCAATGGAGAAATTTATAATTATTTAGATCTAAAAAAAAAATTAATAAAGATTGGTGCAAAATTTATTACTGATAGTGATAGTGAAGTTGTAGCGAATGCATTCCTATTCTGGGGTATTAAGTGTTTAGAAGAGTTTGATGGAATGTTTTCAATTTGTTTTTATAACAAAATTAAAAAGACTTTGTTTCTTGCAAGAGATAGAATGGGGATTAAACCATTGCATTTTACTCATGTAAATGGAGCTTTATTTTTCGCCTCTGAGTTCTTGACTCTAACAAAAATACCTGGATTTAAAAAGGAGATAAATTTTAATGCTATCTCATCTTACTTGTCTTTCAGGTATCCAGTAAATGACAAAAGCTTATTTTTTAAGAATATTAATCGAGTAGAAAGTGGTTCTTTTTTAAATTTTTCAAATGATAATTTAAAAGGAAGAGCTGAAAAATATTGGGTTTTGCCAAAATTGAGTAACAATGTTCCAAATATAACATTTTCAGAGGCAAAAGATAAACTTGAAGATTTATTAGAAAATTCTGTAAAAAAACAGCTAATGAGCGACGTGCCACTTGGTGTGCTTTTATCCGGTGGTCTTGACTCTTCACTAATTTCATCAATTGCATCAAAATTTAAACAAAATTTGCATACTTTCTCTGTATCCTTTGCTGAAAAAGAATATGATGAAAGCGCAAAAGCTAAGCTGGTCTCAAATTTTATCGGATCTAAACATAAAGATGTTAAGGTAAATAAAAATCTTTTTTTAGATAACTTGGAAACTACTATTAATATTAAAGGTGCGCCTGCATCTATTCCTCATGAGTTTGCAATTTATCATTTAAGTAAGGAAATTAAAAAAGATGTATCTGTCTTATTGAGTGGTGAAGGAGCAGATGAATTTTTTGGTGGATATTCAAGAGTGCAGAAATCACCTTTTGATTTTCATAAACATAATTTTTCTTTATTTGGTTTTGATAAACAGAAATTCTATGAATTTTTTTTAAATAGATATAAATGGTTTTCTGTTAAAGAAAAAAACAAGCTTTTAACGAATGAAGCAATCAAGGAAATTGATGAAAATATTGTATATGGACCATTTAAAAATATTTTAATGAACATTGATAAAAAAAATACTTATAATTCAATCTTAGAAATTTTTCAAAAAAATCATATTAAATCTCTTTTAGATAGACTAGATATAATGACAATGAGCAAAGGAATTGAGGCAAGAGTTCCATTTTTAGATCATAATGTTTTAGAATTTATAAACTCTCTTCCTTTTCACTTTAAAATTAAGTGGAAGTCAAGGCTTCATAAATATTTGAGTTATTTTTCTAGCAGTGAAAAATTTACAGAAAAAAATGATATAAATAAATATCTTCTTAGATCCTGTTCAGAAAAGTATCTTCCTATAAGTACGATGAATGAAAAAAAACTTGGTTTCCCACTTCCTATGAATGAATGGATGAAAGATAAAAAAGTTCAGGAAATATATTTAGATCACTCAACATTAAATAGGGGAATATTTAACAAAAAAACTTTAATTGACTTAAATAATTATAACAACAAATCAAAAACAAACCAAAATTTTGACTTTTCAGGAAAAAAAATATGGATGTTGGTTAATGTAGAGCTTTGGATAAGAAAATTTTTTTAATGAAAGCAATAATTTTAGCAGCAGGCAAAGGTTCAAGAATGGGAAGATTAACTAAAAATACACATAAAACTTTACTAAAAATTAATGGTAAATCATTATTAACAAAAATTGTTGAGGATTTGAGAAATTTAAACATTAATGATATTTTGATAGTTACAGGTTATAAGTCTAGTTTAATTAAAAATCATATAAAAAATAATGCTAGATACTCTTATTTTCCAAATTATAAAAACACAAATAACTTACAATCATTATTACATGTAAAAAATGAACTAAATGATTCATTCATTTGTTTATTTTCAGATCTTTTTTTTGACAAAAAAATTTTGTCCACTCTTAAAAAAGACAAAAAAGAAATATGTTTAGCAATTAATACAAAAGAGGTTTTAAAAAATACTATGCGTGTTAAAATAGAAAATCAAAATATCGTTGATATAGGCTCTGACATTGATGTGTCAGAAGGACATGGTAATTTTATAGGTATTGCTAAATTTTCTAAATCTGGAGCTCAAAAACTAAAAAAAAAATTAAATTTATTAAAAAATAATTATAAGGATTATTATACAGAAGCATTGAAAAAATTAATTAAATCAAAAAATAAGATTAGATTTATTGACTTTAAGTCAATATATTGGAAAGAGATCGATTTGACTCAAGATTATATTAATCTTAAAAAAAAATATGAAAGCAAATAAATTTTTAGAATTATTTTATAAACAAGATGTGAGGTTTTTTTCAGGTGTTCCAGATTCGTGTTTGAGTTCTTTGTCAAATTTATTATTAAAAACTAGCAAAAAAATTTCTCATGTAATGGCGCCAAACGAGGGAGTGGCAGTTTCACTTGGTATAGGATATTATTTAAGTACCAATAAAGTACCATGTATTTATATGCAGAATTCGGGATTTGGTAATGCAACAGATCCTATAACCAACCTTTGTCATAAAACTGTTTATGATATTCCTTTAATTTTATTAATAGGCTGGAGAGGAAAACCAGGAACGAATGATGAACCACAACACCAAACACAAGGAAAAACAATTCGAAATACACTAAAATCATACGGCATAAAATATTATGATATTCAAAAGTTATCAGAAAAAAAGATTTCAAATATAATTATTCAGACTAAATTAAAAAATCAAATAAATGCTTTCTTAATTGATAAAGAATTTTTTGAGAAAAAAATAAAAATTATACAAAAAAAGAAAAAAAATGAAATTTATAGATCAGATGCTATTAAAAGCTTAATAAATCATATTCCATTAAATTATAAAATAGTTTCTTCTACAGGATTTAACTCAAGAGAAATTTTGAGACAAAAAAAAATTACAAATAAAATATTTTATATGATAGGAGCGATGGGACACACTTTAGGTGTTTCTATGGGAATGTTTAATAGTGTTAATAAAAATGTAGTTTGCGTTGATGGTGATGGATCGTTTTATATGCATTTAGGAAGCTTTAGTTTATTAAATAAAAAGCATAAATTAATATATTATTTATTAGACAATCAATCTCATGAGTCTGTAGGCGAGGTAAGATTAAACTATAATATAAATAATATTAAAAGCTTTGCAAAAGCAGTGGGATTTAAAAAATATATTCAAATTTCGAACTTAAACAAATTAAATACTACTCTCAGAAATATCAAAAAGTTCAAATTACCAATATTTATTCATGTCATGACAAATATAGAACAAAACAGAAATTTACCAAGACCAAAAAATCTAACAAAAATAAAAAAAGAATTTATTGCAATTAAATAATAAAGTATAGAAAGTCTATATGTTGATGGAGGGATAATTAGTTGTTAACTGATATAAATTAATTAAATAAATATCAAAAATTGGTCTAAATACAGGATGTAGATAAAGGCTTTACAAAACCTAATGCAAACTTATAAAAAATTATTATTTTTACTTTCTCATTCTGAGCGTAAAAATGCAGTTTTTTTACTTTTAATAATTTTAATAATGGCATTACTAGATATGATGGGTGTTGCATCTATTTTACCTTTTATGGCGGTTTTAACTAATCCAGATATAGTTGAAACAAATTCCTTTCTCAATAAAATTTTTCAAATCTCAAAAAATATTGGTGTAGAAAATAAGCAACAGTTCCTTTTTTCCTTAGGAATAGTTGTTTTTACACTATTGGTTTTTTCATTAATTTTCAAAGCGCTTACGAATTACTTACAAGTAAGATTTGTCCAGTTAGGACAATATAATATTAGCAAACGTTTAGTTGAGGGATATTTAAATCAACCTTACACTTGGTTTCTTAATCGTAATAGTGCCGATCTCGGAAAAACTATTTTATCAGAGGTAGATCAAGTAGTTGGGAGTGGTATAGCTCCAGCGATTGATCTAATAGCTAAAGGCATGGTAATTATAGCACTTATAACTCTATTAATAATTGCTGATCCAAAACTAGCAATTGTAGTTGGATTTACTTTAAGTGCAGCTTATGGACTTATTTTTTATTTAATAAGAAGATATCTTAATAAAATTGGAAAAGAACGACTTAGAAGTAATGAATTACGTTATACTTCGATTAGTGAAGCTTTTGGTGCTGCAAAGCAAGTTAAAGTTGGTGGATTGGAGCAAACATATGTTAGTCGTTTCTCTAATCCTGCAAAAATCTATGCTATTACTCAGGTTTATTTTAAAGTTTTAAGCCAACTACCCAGATTTTTTCTCGAAGCAATCGCATTTGGTGGGATTTTACTCTCAATTCTTTATTTGATGAGTCGTAGTGGAAGTTTTAATACTATTTTACCCATTATAAGTTTATATGTTTTTGCTGGGTATCGTTTATTACCAGCAATTCAACAGGTTTATGCTTCTTTTACGCGTCTTGCTTTTGTAGGCCCTTCACTTGATAAATTACATGAAGATATAAGCAATCTTAATTCTTATAAACCAAATCATGATGAAGCTGTATTAACATTAAATAAAAAAATAACTTTAAATAATATTGACTACAATTACCCTAACTCGTCTCGAATAGTTCTTAAAAATATAAATTTAAGTATTGATGCTAAATCGACAGTAGGTATTGTAGGTGCTACAGGTAGTGGGAAAACTACAACTGTTGATATTATATTAGGTTTACTTGACCCCAAAAGAGGTAACCTAAAGATAGATGAAAAAATAATAACCAAACAAAATTCAAAGTCTTGGCAAAGATCTATTGGATATGTCCCCCAAGAAATATATCTCTCAGACGATACAATTGCTGCAAACATTGCTTTTGGTATAAATGATAAAATTATTAATCAAGAAGCAGTTGAAAGAGTTGCTAAAATTGCAAATTTACATCAGTTTGTAATAGATGAATTACCAAAACAATATCAAACCACAATTGGTGAGCGCGGTGTCAGATTGTCAGGTGGACAAAGACAAAGAATAGGAATTGCAAGGGCTTTATACCATAATCCAAAATTGTTAATTTTAGATGAAGCCACAAGTTCACTAGACAACCAAACGGAAAGGGCAGTAATGGATGCTGTTAATAATTTGAGTAATAATATTACTATTATTATAATAGCACACCGTTTAAGCACAGTGATGAAGTGTGATAAAATTTTCTTATTAGAAAAGGGTGAATTAAAAAATCAAGGATCATTTGAGGAGCTAATGAATATCAATGAAAATTTTAGAAATAATGTGAATAATTCTTTAGTTTAAATATTAGAAATTTTCAATAATTGTATTTATCAAAATTTGAAGATAATAAACACTTTAATTATTTAATTTATACAATTTTAAAGCATTCAACCAATCCGTCTCAGAATCAATGTCAATAGCTTTAGTAAATTCCATTAAATAACCATAATATTTAAAATGTTTTCGCTTATTTAATAAATGCTTTCTTGTGTAAATTATAAAAGTCGCAGATTCAAAATATTTTTTTTGAATTTTCTTTGAGTCCATATATGAACTTTTTTTATCTATGCTCTCATAAGTTTCACCTTTTTTAGATAAAGCCCATTCAATAGGAACTTCAAATTCCTTTAAAGAAATCATCGGATATTTTTTATCAGTTTTTTGAAAATTTTTATTTGCGTTAATTATATCTTTTTTTTTTAAAAGTGGACTACAAGCATAGACCAGCCAAATTTCATCATATCTCTCACTTTTTTTATCAAACTCTAAAAGAACATTCTTCATAACTGAGTTCAATGGAATATGATCTTTTGATAGTTCTTTTGATCTCAAAAAATCAACACTTGCACCATACTTTTCAGAAATTTTTTTGATATTATTTTTGTCTGTTGAAATAAATATTTTTTTAAAAATTTTAGATTTTTTTAATTCTAAGATTGGATAGGAAATCATAGGCTTTCCTTTAAATAATTTTATATTTTTATTTTTAATTCTTTTAGATCCACCTCTTGCTGGGATTACTGCAATTCTTCTTAAATCAGAAATATTTTTTTTCATTTAGTTTTCTTATAATCTGAAATCATCAATGCAATTTTTGCTATAGATTTAAAATTTTTATCAATCAAGTCTTTTTCTTTAAAGCGTATTTTAAATTTTTTTTCACAAAAAATAATAAGTTCCATCATATCAAACGAGTCTATAATATTATTAGATATAAGGTTTTGATTTAATTTTACATTTTTAGTTTTTTTTTTAATCCAATTGTAAATAATCGTCTCTATTTTGTTCATATTATTTTTTTAAGATTATAGATTTGACTTCAGAGTAAGTTCTAACTCCTTCTTCACCAGACTCTCTGTTAAAACCAGATTCCTTATAACCACCTATAGGTATTGAGGGATAATTAATTTTAACTGACTCGTTAATCCATATTCTTCCAGCGTGTAGCCTAGAGGCTATATTTATATTATTTCTCTTATTTTTTCCACATATTACAGCAGATAAGCCATAGTTTGTCGAATTAGTTTTTTTAATAGCCTCTTCTATTTTATTAAAAGTGTTAATACTTAATATAGGTCCAAATAATTCTATTTTATTAATAATATTGTTTTCAGGTAAATCACAGAAAATTATTGGTTTAATGAAACTTTTGTTGTTTAAATTAATTGATCCAAAGATTAATTTTTTTTTATATTTAGTGTTTTTATTTAAAACTTTTTGAATGGTTAAAAATTGTTTTTGAGTTGAAACCAAACCATAAAGTTTTTTAAAATCTTTTATTTTATTTAATTTATTTAAAAGTTTTTTAATCAATAATTTTTTTATTTTTTGATCAACAAATAATCTGCTGGTTGATACACAAGATTGTCCAGCATTTCCGGTAAAACTGTTGATTATTAAATTTACAGTTTTATCAATATTTGCATTATTTAAAACTATAAATGAATTTTTACCACCCAACTCTAAACTTAACCTTTTAATTGTTTCAGAGGAAATTTTCATTATTTTTTTACCGACAAATGTAGATCCTGTAAATGATATCATATTGATACTTTTATTTTTTGTTAACATTGAGCCAACTCTTGGACCACTTCCAGTAACAAGATTTACTATTCCAGCTGGTAGTTTCACTTGCTTAATAATATTCATTAAATAAATTAACGATTGAGAAGCGTATTCACTAGGTTTTATAATTACTGAATTACCTGCAGCTAAAATAAATGGAAGCCTTTCACTCATTACAACGAACGGAAAATTCCATGGCACGATTAAAGCAACTATTCCAACAGGTTCATATTTTACTATAGCTGAATGATTAGAATTTAATTTTTTTTCATAACTATAATTTTTTATTGATTTTGATGCATATAGCCAGATTTTAGCTGAATGTAGAATTTCTTTTTTAGCATCGTCAAAATTTTTTCCAGTTTCAAGAGTTTCAAGTTTAGCTAGTATTTTGTATTTTTTTTTAATGATCTTATATATTTTATAAATAAATTTCTTTCTTTCATTTAACTCAAAATCTTGATTTTTTTCTAATCCTTTTTTAGCTGATAAAATTACGTTTTTTAAATCATTAATATTTGCCTCAGCATAATGAAAGTTTTTTTGATTTATTAATGATTTTCTAAAATAACTTTTTTTTGATAAACTTTGCTTCCATTGATTAGAATAAAAAATGTGACTTATCTTTTTCATAAATACATTTTTTGTAAATCTTTTTTTTTAATTTTGCCACTTGGAGTTCTATAAATTTTTGGAATTGTTAATATTTTATCAGGAAATTCAATTTTTTTTAAATTTTTTTCTAAAAATTTTCTAAATAGTTTATAATTTTTATCTTTAGCTATATTATTTTTTAATTCTACAAATAAATAAATTTTTGAACCTTTCCTAATATTTTCTTCTGTAATAGCAGCACAATCAACTACATTTTTAAATTTTCGAGAAATATTTTCTATATTTTGCGTTGATACTATCTCACTTCCTCTTTTGAATATTTCTTTTTTCCTTCCATATATAAATAACTTTTTATTTTTTAAAGATCCAATATCATTTGTATTAAAAAACCCATTAATTTTTTTTGGTTTTTGAATTTTTCCATTTTCTAATAAATACGAATCAAAGAGATATGGTGTTTTGACAAAAACTAAATCCATTTCATTCTTCTTAATAATTTTGATATTTATATTTTTAATTAAACTTCCTACAGAATTTTTAAATGTATCTCCTGGATTTTGCAGAGTTATTGGACCTCCTATTTCTGTAAGGCCGTAACAAGAAAGAATTCTTTTTTTATATTTTTTTTGAAAGCTAACTTTTGTCTCTTCATAAAGATGACTTCCTGTACTAATAATTTTTTTAACGTTTTTTATAGAATTTTTTAATTTGGTATCAAAATTTATATTTAGTAATGCATTTGCGATTTCAGGTACTATATGAAAAGAATTTATTTTGAATTTTGAAATATTGTTCCAAAAATTAAATAAGTTTATCATATTTACCTGAGGACCAATTGTAATTGTAGATCCATGTAATAAACCAGAAAAAAATGTATTTAGTAAACCTGCGTTATAATGCATTGGTAGACAGTGATATATATTTGTTTGTTTGTTGTATTTGGCTAATTTACCAAATTCAAAAGCAGATCCAAAATATTGTTGAAACTTAATTCGTATTCCTTTTGGCTCTCCAGTAGATCCAGATGTAAATAATATAAGGCATAAAAAATTTTTATTTTTTATTTCAAATTGATTATTTTTATCTTTAATATATTTAATTTTATTAAGTTTGTTAATTTCATACTTTGATTTTAAAATTTTTTTTATTTTATTATATTTTATAATCGGAGTCTCTTTATCTACAGGACATGCTATATAGCCACCTAAGCAACAGGCAAAAATAGATATAAGATATTCAGCTGAATTTTCTAATTTAATTATTATTTTGTCTTTGGGCTTTAGTTTTTTTTTATACTTTAAAAAGTTTAGAAATTCTTTAGATTTTTTTAAAAAATTAGAATAAGTAATTTTTCTGTCATTTTTTACTATATGAATTAGTTTTTTATCACCATTATTTTCGATTATACTTATAATTTTAGCAATATTTATATTTTCATTTAGCATAGATCATACTAAACAAATCTATCGTATTCTTTTTTTTGAACTTCTGAAGAAGGTTTTTCGTCGTAAAATTTTTCTAAAACCTTATTAGTGTTGTGTCTTATACAATGAAATTCACAATGTTTTCTCGGATCTAATTTTTGCATAATTTCTTTTCTTGTCTTACCATACCAAATTTCTTTAAGTGTTTGAGTGTTTGGATTTCCAATTTTAAGCTCTCTATTTCCTCTATGGTACGGGCAAACATAAGCGCCACTTGGTGATAAAACTGTTCTCATCTCTGCGGTTAAACATCTTGAATATTCTTTTATTTGTTTACTTTCACCTTCTAAAGTTTTTTCTAAAGTATAAGGTGATATTATTTTAAAATTATCATCCACTAAAGATGAACATTTATAGAGTTCATCTTTGATTATACTTGCCATCGCTTGAGATGTATCATTTAAAAAATGGAATGGATCAAATGAAGGTTTTACTTCAAAATAATCACAACCTATATCTTTAGCAACTTTAGCTGCTTTAAATATATCTGTGGCATTAGTTTCAACATAATTTTTTTGCTTTTCTCTATAAGATTTATGTTCCGCACTAAATGGACTTGAAGCATCTACTTTTTCTAAAACTAAAAATGAAAACCCAAGTTTAGTAGTTCTTGCATCTGCAAGTTTTTTCATTCCATCAATTACCTTGTTAAATTGAGATTTTCCACTAGCATGTGGTCTGTACTGTTGGAAAACTTCCTCACATCCTGCATCAACAGATATTCTGACCCATTTAGTATGGTACGCTAATGAATTTAAATATTTATCAATTAGAGTTCCATTAGATGTGACACCAACATGAATGTCATTTTCATGAAAATAATCAACAATAGTTCCGAATTCTGGATGGGCCATTGGTTCACCTCCGCCAATAAGCACAACGGCTTTTACCCCCATCTCAAAAAACTCTTTAGCTAACTCTTTAATTCTATCTCTTTTAAATCCTCCCTGATTAAGTAAGCTTGCACTTATACATCCATGACAAGCTAGATTACAGGCTGTTGTAGGGTCTAACTCTATCACCCAAGGCTTTGAAGATCCATTTATCTTAAATTCCTCAAATCTATTAATAAAATCTATCTGATAAAGTTTGTCTGATAATGAAAGAGCTTTTTCTTTTGATGACATAGAACAACTTATATTGAAATACTTATTTTACACAAGAGATTTTTCAATAATTTTACTTACTAACTTTGAATTTTTAAGACCATTTTCCTTAATTTCATAGATATTTTTTTTATTATTATTTGTTAGCTTTTTAATAAAATTTTGAAACATATTTTTATGTAAAGGTTGTTTCATTTTAATTTTTTTAATTTTCGGTTTACCTTTTTTTATAACCTCAACTAATTCGTTTTCTCCTAAATTCATAGAAAAGTGGATTGATCCTTTATTTCCAAAGATACTAAATCTATCTACTTTTTGATCAGATACTGAGCACCATGAACTTTGTCCTAAAATTTTATTTTTTAATTTAAAGTTTGTTATACATACATCTTCAACTTTATATAATTTCATATTATTTGATTTGAAAATATTTATACTTTCAATCTCACCTAACATAAATTCAATCAAATCTAAGGCGTGAACTCCCATATCAACAATATTGCCACCTCCACTAATTTTTTTTACAAAACGCCATGGTAAAGGTTTCCCTTTTATAATATTGTGAGTAGGATGATTTTTGTGACTATGAAAAAATTTTATATCAAAATAAATTATTTTACCAATATTTTTTTTTTCAAGAATTTTTTTAACATACAAAAATCTTTCTAAATATCTTCTGTAGAAACAAGTAAATAAATTAAATTTGTATTTTTTAGTTAAATTGTTTATTTTTTTTATTTCAATTTTGTTAATTACTAATGGTTTTTCGCAGACTATATTGATTTTTTTTTTACAGAAAAAATTTATATAAAAAAAATGAGAATTTGGTGGCGTAGCTATATATATAGAATTGATATTCTTATCATTAAGTATTTTATTTAAATTTTTTTTTGTTTTTGAGTAAATAAATTTTATTTTATGTTTATTTCCATATAACTTAGCTTCATCTAAATTATCTGAAACAACATATCTTACAGTAGATTTGTTCTTTACAAACAAAGAATTTTTTACTAACCTTTGAACAACGTCTCCAGAACCTATAATAGCCCATGTTAGCATCTTATTTATTTAAAATATAATTTATATATTTTTTAACCCCTGTTTTGATATTTGTTCTCGGTTTATAAAAATTGACTTTATTTGATGTAATCATTGGACCTCTTATAACACTGTCATTACTCCATGGTGCATAACCAGGTCCTGATACAATCTTCTTATCTTTATAATTTTTATTTATAAATTTTATTATTTCTTTAAGTTTATAATTTTTACCACTTCCAAAATGGAAAGTTGAAAATTTAAATTTTTTCATCTTTATCATTTTTTCAATTACATTTGTCACATCATCTATAAATGTAAAAGATGCTTCAAAATCTGAACCTGATTTAAATACTAATTTTTTTTTCTTTTTAAAAAATAATTCCGATAAAATAAAAGGTATAGGCCCTCTTTGTGCATCAAATTTTTTCAAAATTATAGGTGGCCCATACACCCAAGACACTCTAAGATTACACGACCTTTTATTTATTTCATGACAATTGTTAATTAAGATTTCTCCCAGTCTTTTTGAAGTTGAGTAAACAGATTTAGGAGTGGGCACTATTTCCTCAGTAATTTTTAGCTTAGAGCTTTTAATATCTTGAAATACAGAGCCTGTACTTATGTTAATTAGTTTATATTTAAATGTTTTTTGAAGATCGATTAAATTTTGAATTCCATAGCAATTTACATCAATTGTTTTTTCTGGAAAAAATTTAGCAACACTATCGTGAGATATTGCAGCAGCACAAACACAAGTATTTATTTTATAATTTTGAAATATTTTTTTTAATTTTTTTTTATTTTTTAAATTACACTTAACAAATTTAATCTTCTCTTTTTTAAATAAGGAAAAAACTTTTTTATCTTTTGCTTTATTGTATGTTGCAATAATCTCAAATTTTTTATTTAAAAGATGTTTGCTTAAAGAATATCCAATGTGACCGAAAGATCCTAAGATTAATATTTTTTCTCTCATTTAGTTTTTCTTTATCATAATGATGTGGTTTGAGGGTAAATTTTTTTCTTTATAGTATATTTTTAAAATTTGATCATAAAATAAGCTTGTTTTTTTTATTTCTTTAAATTTAAAATAATGATGTAATTTAATACTAAACCTATTTCCTTTTAAAATTATTGCAACATGAATATGATTCTTTGAAAGCTTCGTTAACACTTTTGTTATTTGGATAAAGTCTGCAATTTCTAATTTATTTTTTATTGGCCACCATCCAGAAAAAAAAAATTTTTTCTTTTTTTCATTAAATTTCTTTTGCCAAAAATAAATTATTTTTTTTTGATTTTTAAATAGACAATATTTTTTTAATTTCATATTTTCAAACCACCAATTATAATGATCAAGTCTATTTATTTTATTTTTTTTTAAAGAATTTTTACTCTTAGTTTTATTTAGTGTTTCCAAATAACTATTGATATCTTTCAGATTAATTTCTGACACTCTATAAGTCATTATATTTCTTTAATTATTTTAGCAACTCTAGTTGCACCCATCTTATCTACAACTACTTCTCTTGAAATAAAAAGATTTTTTATTGATTTTAAATTTTTTAGGAAATTATTTAAAAATAGTACAAAGTTTTCATTCTTAAATTCATTTAAATTAATCAAAAAATAATGACCAAGTTTTTCGATTTCTGAAATTTTGTAATCTTGAGTTTTGTTACAAATTACAAATATTGATGGAGTCTTGAGATATGACATTTCATAAATAGCATTTGAAGCACTGCCTATAAAAAGATTAATTTTATTTAAATACTTTCTAATACCAAATTTTTTATAGATAATTTTAAAATTTTTGTATTTATTTGAATGTTTAATAATTGACTTGTAATTTTTAGCACCGTTTCCAATTGTAATATAAAATTTTATTTTTTTTAATTTTATATTAAGTGTTTGATGAATTTTTATTATTTGTTTATCTATTTCTTTAAAATCAAAAGAATTCCCAAAGTTTAACATTATGTTGAAAAAATCATCTTTCTTTTTTGACAATTTTTTATCAAAAATACAGTATTTTGGTCCCAAAAGCTTAATAGAGTTGTTATTTACTAATCTTTCAAGTTTTTTCCTAAATTCTTTAGAGTTATCTAGCTTATAATTTAAATAGACATCTGTATCAAATTTCCTGTCTAATAGATCATCTATAACAATAATTTTTACATTTCTTTTTTTAAAGTATTCGTGCCATTTTAAGCCAATGCGATAATCATCAACTATTAAATTAACATTATTAAATTTTTTAATAATGCTATTTACTTTTTTTGCATCTGAAATTTCATTTTTAAATTTTTCATCATTATATAAAGAAGTAAATTTAAAATTTAATTTATTAAAAAGTTTGTTATTCGTGTCGACAATAAAGAAACAATTTTTTTTTAAAAGTTTTGCTAATATTAAACACCTTGCTAAATGTCCTAAGCCAATATTTTTATTTGAATCTATTCTAAAAAAAAAATTTTTATTTTTGTACATATTTCAATTTTAAAGGGCTACCTGGGTCCAGATCTTTTTTGGATTTTTTGTTTAAAACAAAATCATAATATTTCGGATGAAGTCCGTGATATGGTCTAATGCTCCTTATATTTTGTTTTGAAAATTTTTCACCTTTTTTTATTTTTTTACATACAAAAATTGATTTTCTACCATGCAGATTTATCTTAGAACTTGAATGAATCTTGTAAGAAATTTTTCCGTATGATTTTTCATTTTGTCTAATGATCTCAACCATTTTTTTAAATTCTTTGAAATCAATAGAAAAAAAACTATCAACTGTATTAGAGTTTTTTTTTAAAACTACATGTTTCTCTAAAACTTTTGCACCTAAAGCTGCAGAAAAAATTGCCGAGTCTATACCTTGGGTATGATCTGAAAAACCTACACTACACGAAAATTTTTTTTCTATATCTTTCATGGTTGCTAAATTTAATGAATTTTTTGGAGCAGGATATGTAGAAGTACACTTTAAAATAATAAGATTTTTGTTATGTTTTTTAATAGTTTTCACAGCTAACTTAAGATCATCCAGATTTCCTAGACCGTTAGAAATTATTATAGGCTTTCTAGTTTTTGCTATTTTTTTTATTAATGGGATATCTATAATTTCTGGTGAAGCTATTTTATATATCGGACATTTAATTTCTTTTTCAAAATACTCAATTGTATTTATATCAAATATTGATGCAAATAATGTAATTTTAATTTTTTTTGCATAAGAAAAAATCTTTTTATACCAATGCTTAGGCGTCTGTCCTTTTTTATAAAGCTTATAAAGATTTTTATATTTCTTCCATTTGCTTTTCGATTTTAATCTAAAAAAAGGTTTATTAGACTTCAAAGTTATTCCATCAGCCTCATAAGCCTGAATTTTGACTGCGTCAGCACCAGCTTTTTTTGCCAGATTTAACATTTTTTTTAAATTAGATAATTTTCCAGCATGATTTCCTGATAACTCTGCAATTATAAAACATCTATTTTTTTTTAAAAATTTCATTTTTCTTTGTTTATATTAATTTTATTACTTTTTAAATTTGTTTGAAATAAAACTACAATTTAAAGTTTTAATAAAAATTCTTAATTTAAAAAATAAGTTTTTTTACTATTTTGTTTACAATAATTTAAATTTGTTAAGAAGTGGCTTATATATAGTATATTTGGCTGTGGCTCTCTTTTTGTTGAAAAGTTTGATATAAGTTCATAAAAGACTCTCGATTGTTGATTAAAATAATAAGTTTCATGTCAAATTAAATTGTAAATAAAGATAATATGAATAAGTCACAGCTAAAAAAGAGAATTATAATTGGATCTGCGAACTTTACCCAAAGATATGGAGCAGACTCAACCAAGGTAAATATTGATGAAATTAAAAAAATTTTAAATTTAGCGAAAAAAAATAAAATATATGAAATTGATTCAGCAGAGGCTTATTTAAAAGATAAAAAAATATTTATTGATACTAATAAGAAATTTAAATTTTCAACTAAAATTTTGCCTGATGCAAAATGGGAGTCATTAGAGTATTGTCAAGCGAAGTTAGAAAAACATTTTAAAATTTTTAACTTTAACAATATTAATGTAGTATTTTTTCATGATTTTAAAATTTTATTTAGAAAAAATGGTCATAAAATTTTTAAAAATTTAGAGTATTTAAAAAAGAAAAAATATTTTAAGAAAATAGGAATATCTATATATGAGACGAGTTGTCTAAATCGCCTTGTAAACAGTTATGACTTAGATGTGGTACAATGCCCATATAATATTTTAGACAAAAGAATATTAACCACAGGTTGGTTTGATAAGTTAAAGAAAATTGATATAGAAATATATGCAAGGTCTATTTTTTTACAGGGATTACTTGTTAATAAAGCAATTTATAAAAAGAAAAGTTTTAAAAAATGGAAAAAAAAAATTTCAATGTGGTTTCAATCTTTAGAAAATAATAATATATCACCAATTGATTATTGTCTTAGTGATATATTGGTTAATGATTTTGACAAAATAATTATTGGAATAAATAATTTTGATAGTTTAAAAGAAATTATAAATTTTAGAAAGGTTGATATAAATAAAATGTCACATTTAAAAATAAATGATTACAAATTAATTGATCCAAGAAAGTGGAAATAAAATGAGATCTAAGAATGGCTTAAATTTATATAAAAAAGCAAAAAATATAATCCCTGGTGGTACAACTTTATTTTCTAAGAGATCAGAACTTCATCTTCCTAATAAGTGGCCTGCATATTTTACTAAAGCAAAGAAAATAAATGTATGGGATTTAAAAGGAATTAAATACTTGGATATGTTTTGTGCAGTCGGAACGAGCGTACTTGGATATTCTTATGAAAAAATTGACAAATCTGTTCATAAAAATATTTCAAAAGGTAATTTGACTACTTTGAATTGTCCGGAGGAAGTATATTTATCAAAAGAATTAATTAAACATCATCCTTGGGCGTCTATGGTTAAATTTACAAGGGGAGGTGGTGAAGCAAATTCTTTGGCAATAAGAATAGCCAGAGCATGTACAAAAAAGAAAAATGTTGCTTTCTGCGGTTATCATGGATGGCATGACTGGTATTTATCTGCAAATATTAATTCAAAAAAAAATTTAGATGAGCATTTAATGTCAGGTTTAAATTATGAAGGAATTCCTGATAACTTAAAAAATACCTCTTTTCCATTTCCTTATAACGATTTTAAATATCTTTCAAAACTAGTTGATAAAAAAAGAATAGGAATAATCAAAATGGAAGTTATGCGAAATATTGAACCTCAAAATAATTTTCTTCAAAAAGTAAGAAACCTTTGTCATAAAAAAAAAATAATTCTCATCTTTGACGAATGTACATCAGGTTACAGAGAAAATATGGGTGGTATACATCTTAAATTTAAAGTGAAACCTGATATGGCTATTTTTGGTAAAGCTCTTGGAAGTGGTTATGCTATTAACGCTGTGATTGGAAAAAGACAAATAATGAAAAATGCTGAAAATACATTTATAAGTAGTACTTTTTGGGGTGAAAGAATTGGTTTTTCTGCTGCTCTTTCCTCAATTAAAGAATTTAAAAGAATAAAAGTTTTCAAAAAAATTGAGAGCAATGGAAAATTAATAAAATCTATCTGGCTAGAATTATCAAAAAAATATAATGTTCCAATCAAAATATCTGGCACCAATGCTATACCCTCATTTGAATTTTTAAATAATCATGCAGAAAGAAAGACTTATCTCACTCAACAAATGTTAAAAAATAAAATTTTAGCAACAAATATGATTTATATAACTATCTTCCACAATAAATATAACGTTCAAAAATATAAAAAAATATTAGATAAAATTTTTTATGATATTTCAAAAAAAAATATAAAAAAAATTCTCAAAACAAAAATTTGTTTTAAACCAATCAGAAGAATAAATTAAATCATGACGTATATTCCTTATGGAAAACAATTATTAGACAAAAAAGACTTAAAATCAGTATTAAATTCTTTATCACAAGATTTAATCACTACCGGCCCTTTGGTTAGTAAATTTGAGAATGAATTAAGTAATTATCTCAAATGTAAATACAGCTATGTGTGTAGTAGCGGAACATCTGCTCTCCATTTAGCTATGTTATCAGTAGGTCTTAAAAAAAATGACGTAATTTTAATGCCAGCAGTAAATTTTATTGCATCTTATAATATTGCAATAACCATGAATCTAAAAGTGTATTTAGTAGATGTTGATAAATTTACGGGTCAAGTTACACCAGAGAAAATTTTAGAATGTATTAAAAAGAATAAGCTTAAAAAAATAAATGCAATAATATTGATGTATAATGGAGGATATCCTGAAAATGTAGAAAAATTTTATGAAATAAAAAAAAAATATAATTTTATTATTATTGAAGATGCTTGTCATGCACTAGGTGCAGAGTATAAGTATAAGAAAAGCTTTATTAAAGTTGGTTCATGCAAGCATGCAGATGTCTCTACATTTTCATTGCACCCAATCAAAACTATCACATCAGGAGAAGGAGGTATTGTAACAACAAATAATTATAAAATCTCAAAAAATATAAGTTTGTTTAGAAACCACGGAATTTTAAGAGATAAAAAAAAATATTGGCAATACGATATATTAAAAAATGGTTTTAATTATCGAATTTCAGATATTAATTGTGCTTTAGGTTTGTCTCAATTAAAAAAAATTGACTTTTTTTTAAAAAACAGAAATGAGGTTTATAAAAAATATTTAAAGGAATTTAAAAATTTTGACCAAAAATTATTATTTCCAAATTATTCAAAAGATATTAAGCCCTCTTTCCATTTATTCATAATAAATATTTTATTTAAGAGATTGGGTAAAAAAAAGGATGATTTTATGAAATATTTAATTAATAATAAAATCATATCCCAACAACACTATATTCCAATTTACAAGTTTAGTGTTTATAAAGGCAAAAAATCTAGCTTTCCAGGTTCAGAACAATATTATAAAAATTCAGTAAGCATACCTATTTATGTAAGTTTGAAGAACAGGAGTCAAAAAAAAATTATAAATTTAATAAAAAAATACATAAAAAAATCATAACAAATAAAATAAAAAGTATTTAAAGCAACTTTTCCTATTGCATATTAATAATTTAAAAAATTAATAAATTAATTTAATTGTTAATTTAATTATAATTATATGTTAATTTTGAAAATAGTAATAAATGAATATTTATATTAGTTTGGAAGTTGCTGCTCGCGAATTAGACAGTAAGCTTCTTTTGGCAGTTTTAGCAGCTTCAAAAGGTCACGAGGTTGTAGTCTCAGGTTTTGGAGAAATTTTAAATGCTTTAAAAACAAAAACCCTTAAGCCAGGAATTGTGCATACTAAATCACTAACACCTAGCAAAAAAAAAATTGAAAAACACCAGGCTGTTATCGATACAGGATCTAAGATCACTAGTATAGATGAGGAGTCGGGAATAGATGAAATGAGTTACGATCAATTTGCAAAAGATAGATATTCAGATCTAACCATTGGACAATCTTCAGCAGTTTTTGGATGGGGAGATGAGGACGTATATACTTTAAAAAGAATTTATCCCAAAAACTCTAACAAAATATATAAAACTGGTTCACCTAGAGTAGATCTTTGGCAACCTTTTTTTTTTGATTATTGGAAGAAACCAAAAGGTATAATAAAAAAACCCTTTTTACTAATTTCATCAAATCAGGAATGCACAAAAATGTTAACTTTTCACGAAGAAATTAAATTTAATAAAACAGCAGGATATTTTGATCGTGATCAAAATCTATTTAAAAAAATCTTTTATAGAATGTCCGAAGATTATAAAAAATTTTATGAATTTATTGAAGCAATAAAACATCTTTCTCAAAATAATAATGGATATGATATTGTCCTTCGTCCTCATCCTAGAGATAACATGAAAAATTGGGAAGTAGTACTAGAGGATATTCCAAATGTTTACATAATTAGAGAAGACTCAATTTCAGCTTGGGTCAAAAATACATTTGTTGTTATGCACAATGGTTGTACAACAGCAATAGAGGCTACAATATCAGGAAAACCAGTGATAACATATAACCCATTTCAAATGGAATATGCCAAACCCATTCCTAATAGTTTGGGTTACAATATTAATTCAAAAGAAGAGCTCTTAAAAAAAGTAAATGAACTTTTTATTTCTGAAAAAAATAGAGATAAAAAAGATAAAATTAAAATACCAGAAGTTTTAACTAAAAAGCTATATATTGACACAAATGAGTTGGCCGCTGAAAAAATTATAAAAATATGGGAAAGTTTAGACGGTAAAAGCCTATCAAAAACTAACAACTGGACGAAATTTTATTTGTTGATTAAAATGATGAATATTAAAAAAACAGTATATAAAATTTTAAACAAATTATTTTCAAATAATTTTGGTCCACTAAGAGAGAATTATAAGTTTCCACCTCTAGATGAGAATGATATTAATTTAAGAATAATCAAGCTTAAAAATTTACTTGGAATAGAAAAAAATATAAAATGTAAAATTATTTCAGAAAGAACAATTTTAATAAAATAGAAGATAAAAAAATTTGAAAAAATATAAATCATTTTATTATGGATAAATACCAAAAAATTTTAAGAAAATTATTTCATTATTTAGCAAGAAGTAAAATTCGATTTATTATATTTAAATTGATTGGGTTTAATAATTATGTTTCATTGATAATGAAAACTTTAGATATTAAAGGGAATAATAGAGCAAATAAAAAAATTTTATGTATAGAGAGAAGGTTTTTTGAGAAAGATGTAGACGAACTAAGTTATAGAATTCGTAAATATGGATGGATATGGTTAAAAAAAAGTCACCTTATAGCATATCAGGAAAATCTAATACCAAAAAAATATAGAGGTCAGAAAAATTATATAAATAATATAAAAAATATTTCAGATCAGTGGCAAGAATGTATTAGAAGAAGTAAAATTTTATTAAAAAGACTTATAGAAGAACAACAAATAGGTGCTCTTTTAATATCTAACACAAATTATTGGCAAGATTATGCAATACAAGTCGCTTGTAAAGAATTAGAAATACCAGTTATTATTCTGCAGAAAGAATATCCTTATAACGATCTTGATTTGATTCAGTCATTTAAAAATTATTATACCAGCGATAATTTCAAAATTGCTGATGCAATAATGGTATTTGGAAAAAGAGCAAAAGATATTTGGTCAGATTCAAATCTTTTTGATAAAAAAAAAATTTTTGTTACTGGAGCACCAAGAATTGACAGGTGGCGTTCGTTAGAAAATTTTGAAGGAATGAAAGATGGTTTATTAATTATAACTTTTAAAGATGAAGAAAATAAATTTGAACCTTTTTTAGAAATGGTATTTTCAATAAGCACTTATTTTAAAAAAGAAAAATTAGGAAAAATAGTAATAAAAAGCAGAAATGAAATTCAAAGTCGTGAGGTGATAGATTTTTGTAAAAAAAAGAATATTAATAATGTTGAAGTTATTCATTTTGCAAATATCTATGATCTAGTTTTGCAGAGTAAAGCTATAGTATGTCTAAATAGTTTAGCCAGTGTAGAGTGTATGCTTTCTAAAGTACCTATAATGATACCTGATTGGTTTTTTAAAAATAAAAATAAAAAAATGTTTAACCCAGAAGATCAAACTTGTTCTAAATCTGTTGATTTTTGTGAAAATATTGACAATTTACATCTAAATATTGCTAAATATCTTAAAAATTCTGACAATCAAGTCGATCATGAGACTTTTGAAGCAAGACAAAAATTTGTTTCAAAATTTTGGGAATATGACATTAAAAATTCAGCGTGCAAAAATGTTCAAAATGTTATCGATAGTTTTATTCAAAATTAGAAATTATTTTGAATAAAAAAATTATGGAAAAAAAAATTTTATATAATTTTGATAATAAAGTTAGAATTAGGACTAAAGAAGAACTTCAGATAAGAAAACACGAGTTTTTAAAAATATGTTCCATACTTGATAAATTAAAAATAAAATATTTCTTACAAACTGGAATTTTGCTTGGAGCAATAAGAGATAATGATTTAATACCTTGGGATTGGGATGTTGAATTAAGTGTTTTCTCTGATGATGTAGTTAACAAATTTGATTTATTAATCCAGGAAATAAATAACTCAGGTTTTTCAGTTGAGAGAAAATTGAGAGAATTAGAAAGTTTAAAGATAGATTTTGTTGGAAAATTACCAGAAGAAACAACAGGATATACAATAAAAGGTTGGAATCATGATAAAAATGGTCAATTTTTTTGGCGTAGAACATATAAGATACCTGAATACTTTTTGCTGAATATGAAAAAGATCTTTTTTTTTGAAAAATACCATTTTGCACCATATCCTCCAGAAAAATTTCTAGAGTATCAATATGGTGATTGGAAAAAGCCAAAAAAAACAAGCAATAAAACCAAATATATGACAAATCAGTATTCTGGTATAAATATTCGAAAATATTTATTTAAAATATCTAAAAATAATATAATTAAATTTTTGTCTAACTCATTAAAAAATGTATTTAAATTATTCTGAATTAAAAAAAGATTTTGAAATGAAAGGTTTTTTTAAATGTAAAAAAATTTTTTCAAAGGATTATATCTCTGTATTAATTGAAGAAATAAATAATTCTAAAAATAATAATAAATACTATGATAAAAGTAATAGACTGCGAAGAATTGAGAAAATTTATGATAAAGGAAAATATTTAATCGATGCTAATAAAAAAATTATAAATATTATCAAATTAATATTTGATCAGGATTTTTTAATTTTTAAAGACAAATTTAATGCTAAACCACCTGGTGGTGATGGTTTTTTTGCACATTATGATGGGATTTTTAAATTTAAAGACGATAACAATGTTTTTAGAAATGGCTGGTATGAGTATGGAGATTTTTTTATTAATGCCTTAATAGCATTAGATGAATGTACTAAAGAAAATGGTACTATTGAGATAGCAGATGCTCACAAGGGTAACTTTAATGAATTGTTAAAAAACACAAGAAATGATGGTACTCCAGCTTTAAATAAAGAGAGCGAGTCTGAAACTTTTTTCAATTTAGTTAATTTAGAAGTTGGTGATGTTGTTTTTTTTTCCAATACTTGTCCACATCGTTCAAAAAGAAACAATACTCAAGCTGACAGAAGAATTTTGTATTATACATATGGTTTAGCTAAAAATGGTTCAAAATATAATGAATATTTTGAAGACAAAGATAAGAGCAAGAATACCTTGAAAGCACTAACTGATAAATAAATGTTATAAAAAAATAATTATTAATGTATAAGAAAACAACTTTTGTAAATGAAGCAGAATAAATACAGTAAAAAAAAAGTATATATTGGTCTTTCAGCTGATATTTTGCACAAGGGTCACATAAATATTTTAAAGATAGGTAAAAAATATGGTGAGGTAATCGTAGGATTACTGACAGATGAAGCTATAGCTAGTTATAAAAATATTCCTTATTTGAATTATGAAAAGAGAAAAGTAGTTCTTGAGAATATAAAATATGTAACAAAAGTTATTCCCCAGAAAACTTTGGATTATGTAGAAAATTTGAATTTAATTAAACCTGATTATGTTGTTCATGGCGATGATTGGAAAACTGGAGTTCAACAGAAAACGCGAGATAGAGTAATAAAAACATTAAGAAAATGGTCAGGAAAACTTATAGAACCCAAGTATACAAAAAATATTTCATCGACATTAATAAAAAAACAAATGCACAATATTATTTCATCACCTGATAATAGAGTTTCTAGGTTGAAACGAATGATACACTCAAAAAATATTGTAAGAATTTTAGAGTCTCATAATTCATTAACTGGATTAATAATTGATAAAGTAAATATTATTAAAGATAAAAAAATAATTGAATTCGACGGTATGTGGTCTTCAAGTCTTACCGACTCTGCTACTAAAGGCTTACCTGATAATTCCTCTTTATCATTTTCATCTAGAATATCCTCGTTGCAAGATATGTTAGATGTAACTAGCAAACCAGTAGTTTTTGACGCTGACAATGGAGGTCAAATTGAGCACTTACCTTTTTTAGTTAGATCACTTGAAAGATCTGGAGTATCAGCAATTATTATGGAAGATAAAATAGGACTAAAAAAAAATTCTCTATTTAAAAATCAAACTGGAGCAAAACAAGATAAGCCAACTGATTTTGCAAAAAAAATTAAAAAAATCTGTAGTTCAAGACAATCAACCGATTTTATGGCAATTGCCAGAATAGAGAGTTTTATTTTAGGTAAAGGTTTGAGGGATGCTTTAAAAAGAGCAGAAATTTATTCAAAAGCAGGTGCAGATGCAATATTAATTCACAGTAAGGAAAAAACTCCGTCAGAAATTTTTTCCTTTGCAAAAGGATTTAAAAAAAGTAAATATTATATTCCTTTAGTTTCAGTTCCATCTACATATTCTAAAGTTTATGAAAAAGATTTAATCAAAAATGGATTTAAATTAGTAATTTATGCAAATCAACTATTAAGAGCTGCTTATCCTGCCATGCAAAACACTGCCAGAAAAATATTAAAAAATAGTCGTGCATTTGAAGCAGATAAATCTATTATTCCTATTAAAGAAATAATTAGTTTAATTAAAAATGATTAAAAATTAAAGGTTTTATTAATTTAGTAAAAAAATTTTAATTTATTTGATTATTCTCGATAAGATTTAAAAAAATTAATTAATGATAAGTTCAACTGATGATATTTTAAAATTTTTAAATGATAAGAGTTTTAAAAAAATTTTTGTAATTTGTGGTAAAAAATCTTTTAAAACTTCAGGTGCTCAAGTTTTTTTAAATAAGATAGATAAAAGTAAAGAAATTCGATCATTTTTTAAAAGTTCAGAATTGCCTATAATTGAAGAATTAGTCAAAATTATAAATAATATAAAAAATTTTGAACCAGATTTAATTTTAGCAGTTGGAGGTGGTGCTGTAATAGATTACGCAAAGATAGCCAATGTAGCAGATAACAGATCTGATTTAGCAGACCTAATTGTAAATTATTCATACCCATATAAAAAAAAATATACAAAATTAGCTGTTATACCAACAACAGCTGGTTCTGGTGCAGAAGTTACTTCTAATGCAGTTATATACGTCAATGGAATTAAGCACTCTTTTGAAAGTGAATTATTAATTCCAGATTTTTTTTTCTTAGTCCCAGAGTTTTTAATTTCTGCACCTGATAGTATCAAGGCTTCTGCTGGTTTTGATGCAATTGCTCAAGCATTAGAATCTTTAATATCAAAAAAATCTAATGATAAAAGTGTTATATACGCCACAAAATCTCTTAAAGTTTCTACAAATAGTTATCTTTCTTTTTTAAAAAATCCAAATTTAAAAAATGCATCTGAAATGTCTATTGCAGCAAATCTAGCAGGAAAAGCAATTAGTATATCAAAAACCACAGTGCCTCATGCAGCTTCATATCCGTTTACATCTTTATATAATATAAGCCATGGTCATGCAGTGAGTTTGTTTTTTGAGAAATTTTTTAAGTTTAATTATGAGAATATTAACAAATCACAAACATCTTTTGATTTGAATAAAAGGTTTAATTTAATATTCGATTTATTTGGTGTTTCTAATATTAAAGATTTTAATACAAAAATATCCTTTATTAAAAAAAAAGCAAAACTTGAGGATAATTTATTAAATTTAAATATAAATATTAACAAAAGTTCTGAGGAAATTATTGGTGGTATTAATTTATTAAGATTAGGCAATAATCCTGTAAAAATAAATGGAAAAGATATTTATAAAATTATGTTAAGTAAAAATTAAATTATAAAAACTTTATTTTTCATTGAAAGATAAAAAAAGAACAGTAATTTAGATAATTAATTCAATTTTGTCCTTTAACTTTGAATAAAAAACTAGATTTCTTAATAGAGTTAATTAATACTTTATTCAAAAAATTGTTATAAAATTATTTTTGATGCTTAATTGATAAGTACAAATAAAATAATATATAAAGGAGAAAAATTTCTTATTGCTATCATATGAATATTGACTCAAGGCATCCAAATTTCATAATTGTTCAAGGTACAAATTACTCAGGCTCAGGAGTTGTTTATGAATATTTATCAGGTCGTGGTGATTTAAATGACCCTCTCAAAGGAACTGAATATCAATTACCCCAAATGCCAAACGGTTTAATGGCGCTTGAGGCAATTACAAAAAATGCATTTCATCCTGGTACAATAGATTATGTGCTTTCACAATTTGAAAAAATATCTATGAAACTTTCAAGATCTAAAAAATATTGGCGATATGGCAAGGGATATTCATCAAAGTTACCTTTATTTGAGGTAGAAATAAAAAAATTTATTGAAGAAATTTGCTCTGCTGAACTTCCAATGCATTTGCATTGGCAACAATTAATTCAAACAGAATCACCTATTTATTATATTATTAATAAATTAAAAAATCGTTTATCAAATAAAAGGCCAGTACCCACAACTAGATTAGTTGTGTCACAAAATGATTTTATTTTTGCTGCCCAAAAACTACACAACAAATTATTTCAAAGACACTCAATTAGTCAACCAACTTTGCTCAATCAAGCTGGCTCTGGCTGGAATCCAGTTGAATCAACAAAATATTTTTTAGATAGAAAAGTAATTTTAGTTACTCGCGATCCACGTGATCAGTTTGCAGAGCTTAAGCAGTTTAAAAAAGCTTATGGTGTTAGCGGCTTTATAGATTGGTATAAGGAAATGCAAAAGCGACTCGAAAATATTAATAATCCTGACGTTTTAATTTTGAAATTTGAAGATTTTGTAAATAATTATAAGAAAAACATAGAAATAGTTTGCAATCATGTTTTTCTAAATAAAAGTTTACAATCGAATTATGAACCAAATCTTTCAAAGAATAACATTGGAAAGTATCAAAATTATCTTGGAGAAAAAGAGATTGATTTAATTCAATCTAATTTATCAAAATATCTTTACGATTAATTAATATGTTAAAATCCAACATATCAATAGACAAAATCCTTCATAATAATTTACCGTGTTATATTAAATCTGGATATGGTGAAAAAGAAATAAAAACTTGGCCTTTTTATATTTTTATAAAAATGTATATAGAGGGCAAAAGTGAACTTTCAAGAGACTTATGGGTTGATTGGTTAATAGAAGAATTTGTTAAAAATTGTCGTGAGGTTAAGTCAATGGGTGGCATGTTCCAAGGCTCTGTTCATCGATATGCATTAGATTTTATAGAAAAAAAAAAAGATGAATGTTGGTCAAATCCTAATTTATTAAGTAGAGCAGATATTAAAAAAGGAGCTACAATTTTAGTAAATAAACGTTTTGATATGATCAGTTCAATTTTAAATAAAGGCTATCAAATTAATCTGGATGATCCTATAATTGCTGTAAAAATTAAGAAAAAGTATGTACTTAAAAGTGGTCACCACCGCGCAAGTGTAATGCATATTCTTAAATATGACATGTTACCAGAAGTTATAGTTTATCCAAAACTTTTATGGGAGTGTAGAAAATGGTTAGTCAAAATAAAGAAATTTATAAGATAGAAAATATAGATCAATATAAACAGTGGATCGGTGAACAAAGTTGGTATCAAACAATTCATTTAAAAGAGGGTTTAGTTACTCCTGGCAAATTGAATACCGACTCTAGAATTTCTTGGTTTGATAAGTTTAATTTCTCAAACAAAACAGTTCTAGATATTGGATGTAACTCTGGTCAGTATAGCATGTACGCAAAAAAGGCGGGAGCGTTGAGTGTTACAGGTTTAGACGTTGATGAAAATCGAATTTATCAGGCAAAAATGTTAGCATTAAATGAGGGTATAGATGTTGATTTTCATATCGCAGGAATTGAAAGAGCTAAAGATTTTGGAAAGTTTGATATTGTTATTTGTATTGCAGTAGTTACAGAGGTAGAAAATCTTTTAATGGCATTACGTTCTATTAGAGATACAACTATAAATACAGCAATTTTAGAAATGGATTTAGCAAAACCTATGGTGTACCTCTCATCAAATAAAGAATGGTGGAAAGCAGATCCTAAAGTCAGCAGACTTGGCCGTGTTGCTGAAATGCATAGACACAAACATGCAGGCTGGGTTATTCATCCATCATTAGAAATGGTAATGGAAATTTTTGGCGATGATTTTAAATTATCTTATTTAGGAAAAGGCCTTAGGTATTACAAAATAGTTTTAAATCGTAAATAATTTAGAAATTATTTTTGTAATTTAAGTTTAAATATTAAAATGAAGATATTGTATATATCAAAATCTATAATACCCTCGAGATCAGCTAACAGTATTCATGTCATGAAAATGTGCCAAGCATTTAGTGATAATGGACATCAAGTAGTTTTATTAACACCAAATTTAAAAAAAAATTATGAGGCAGATGTAAATGACATTTATAAATTTTACGGAGTAAAAAAAAATTTTAATATAAAAAAAATCTATCACCCAAATTTTATAGGTGGAGCTCTCTTATACACATTAGGAATTTTTATTTATTTACTTATTAATAGAAATTTTGATTTAGTATATGGAAGATTTTTACATGGTATTTTTGTAGCTTCTTTAATTAAAAATAAGGTAATTTATGAAACACACGCACCGCTAGATAATAATAAAAATCATAAATTGTTTGTTTTTAAAAATTTAATAAAAAATAAAAACTTTATTAAAATGGTAGTTATTTCAGAAGAATTAAAAAAAATATATTTAGCAAAAGAAATCATTAGTAGCTCTAAGATACAGGTTGCTCATGATGGAGCAGAGCAAGTAAAAAATTTTGAAAATAAAATTGATCTTCAGGGAAATAAAGAAAACTTAAAAGTTGGATATGTGGGACACTTATATAAAGGCAAAGGTATGGAGGTTATTTCAGCTATTGCAGATAAGGTAGATCAGGATGTAGAAATACATATAATAGGTGGACTTGAAAAAGATCTCAATTTTTGGAAAAATAAAATTAAAAAAAAAAATATATTTTTTTATGGTTTCGTACCACATAGCAAAGTAAGTAGTTATATTAATGCTTTAGATGTTTGTTTATTACCTAATCAAAAAATAGTATTTGCTTTTGGGTCAGACACATCATCTGCTAATATAAATATTTCTGATTTTACCCCTCCTCTGAAACTCTTTGAATATATGTCTCATAAAAAATCAATCATTGCTTCAGATTTACCAGTAATAAGAGAGGTACTTAATGAAACAAATTCTATTTTGGTAAAGCATGATGATTTTGAAATGTGGATTAAATCTATAAAAAAACTAAAAAATTCTCAATATAGAGAGGAAATTTCCTTAAATGCACTAAATGATTTTCGTCAGTATACTTGGATAAATAGAGCTTCACTGGTTTTAAGAAAATTGATAAAATATTAGTCCTTTCACATTAAATTTTACTAACAAATATTTTTAGTATATTTATAAAATACAAATCATCTAACTTTAAAATAAATGAGAAAATTTAATTATTTAATTTGCAGTTTACGACCTAATGTCTGATATAGTTGGTTTTTCCTCGATTAGCTTTGTATGTTTGTTGATTTATATCCTAGCGGTGCGTTGCAGAGATATCTCTAATATACTTTTTGTAGCTTTATTAGTTCGTGTAATAGTAATTTTAATTGGTCATTATGTTGCTCCTCTACCAGATAGTACTGCAGACGCACGAACTTTCGAAGGTATTGCATTTAATCTTTCTAAAGAAGGCTTTCTTCATATTTTAGATGCATATCCAGGTCCAAGCCCACGATTTATAAGTTGGTTCCTTTCAATACCTTATTATTTATTTGGCAGAAGTATTTTAATGGCCCAGTCAATAAGTATGCTTTTCGGAATTGGCTCTGTTTTTCTTGGCTGGATGCTCGCTAAAAAAATATGGGACGATCGTATTGCTAAAAAAGTTGCATGGACAATCGCTTTATTTCCTTCCTTGGTATTATACTCAGTTTTAATTTTACGGGAGGTATATATGGTTTTTTTTCTTTTGTTAGCTTTATATGGTGTCTCTTCTTGGATCAAAAGTAATAGTTATAAATCAATTGTTATTGCTATGATTGGTTTTATTGGTGCAATTTTTTTCCATGGTGCGATGATGGTTGGAGCAATAATTTTCATAACAATGGTGGGATCTAAAAATATTCTTGAATTGTTTAATGGATTAAAAAACTATAAAATAAATATGAAGCCTTTAATTTTAACATTAATGTTTATTTTTACTATAACTATGTATTTTTCAAATAAGATCAATGTTCCGTATCTTGGCACTTTTAAAGACTCAACAAATGTTAAAGATCTTCAACAAAAAACAAAGGGTGCTACTAGAGGCACTGCATCTTGGCCAGAGTGGACAAAAATCAATTCTACAACAGAGATGATTTATAAAGCTCCAATTAGAAGTATTTATCTCATTTTTGCACCTTTCCCATGGGATGTTAATAAAACAAGACATTTGGTAGGAATGTTTGATGCTTTTTTATACATGTACTTAAGTTTTTTAATTTTAATTAATATTAAATTTATCTTGAGAGATAGAGTCTTAAGAACTTTTTTATTTATATTATTGGCTTATATTTTTGTATTTGGTATTGGGGTTGGAAATTTTGGAACAGGAATAAGGCATAGATCAAAATTTGTTGTAGTATTTATATTATTAGCTGCACCTTTACTGAAAAGATTTATTTTTTTCAATAAACCAACAATACGTAATTAATAATTATAACAAACTTTAGTTTTTAAGAAAATTAATGAAAATTTTACATATTATTAACAGTCTGAAAAAAGGAGGTGCGGAAGGAAATTTGTATCGTTTGTGTAAATCTCATAAGAAAAAGTACAAAAATAAAATTGATATTACCATCGTAACACTAATCGATAATGGGTTTTACGAGAGAGAACTTAAGAAGATGGGAATAAAGATTTTTTCCTTAAAAATGAGCCAAAAAAGTAAATTTTTTGATTTTTTTATAAAAGTATTAAAATTACGTAAATTTATTTCCAAAAAAAACCCAAATATAATTCAAAGCTGGATGTATCACTCTAATTTTATCACGTTATTTTTGTGTAGAGAATTTCATCAGAAAATATTTTGGAATATTCGACACTCTGAGTTAAATGCTAAAATATCAAAGAAAATGACAATTTTCTTGTCAATGATATGTGGTATTTTTTCTAGAATTATTCCAAAAAAAATTATTTATTGTTCTGAAAAGAGTATTGATTTTCATGAAAATCATCATTTTTATTTAAAAGAAAAAACAGTGCTTATTGATAATGGATATAGTGAGAATAATTATTACCCCTCTAATAAATTACGTTCAGATTTTAGAAGAAGAAATAAAATAGGTAAATCTGATATTATTTTAGGTTATGCAGGAAGATATGCAAAACAAAAAAATATTCCATCTTTGTTATTGGCATTTTCAAAAATTTTAAAAAATTATAACAATCTATATTTGTACATGGTTGGAAATGGAATAAATTCATCTAATAAAAAATTAAGTAATCTAATTGTTGATTTAAACCTTAAAAGTAAAGTTTATTTGTTAGATCATAAAAAAAACTTGTTACAATTTTATAATGGTCTTGATTTGCTAGTACTTCCCTCATATTCAGAATCATTTTCAAATGTTTTGGCAGAGTCAATGCTTTGTTCAACACCAGTTTTATCAACCAATGTGGGTTGTTCAAAAAAAATAATTAAGGATTGTGGATTTATAATTGAAAAAAAAGATTTTTTTTCAATAACTAAAGGTTTAAAAAAAAGTATAGATACGATCAAGTTTAAAAAAAAAAAATGGAAGTTGTTAAAAAAAAATTCTCGATTACAGATTAAAAATAATTTTTCAATAGAAAAAATGGCTAACTCATATTTTAAAAATTGGATTTTTTAAATGAAAATAATATTTATTTCTACAAAATCAATTACATTTAACACTTTTTTAGAAACTCAGGCAAATTACTTTTTTAAAAAAGGTTTAGATGTTGAGGTAGCTTGCTCTGATATTGAAAATTTGAATTTTAAAAATAAAGTTAAACACAGAATAGATTTTCCAAATAAAATTTTGGAATTGTTCAATTTAGTAAAATATATCAAAATTTTTTTACAAGTAAGAAAAATAGTGAAACAAAATTCAGAAACATTGTTTTATTTACATACACCAATGGCTTCATTTCTTTTTAGGTTATTTACATTTTTTAACAATCTAAAAATAATATATTTTGTTCATGGATTTAGATTCAATTCTAAAACAAATTTTATAAAATCGTTATTCTTTAAAAGTATTGAAAATATTTTATCTTTTAATACAAATATATTTATAACTATCAACAATGAAGATTATAAATATGCAAAAGTTAATTTTCAAAAAAACTCTTTATGTTTTAAAATAAATGGAGTAGGTTTAAGTCTACCTAAAAATCATTTTAAAAAAAAAATTGTTAAAAAAAAAAAAATTAAAAGAATTTTAGTTATAGCTGCATATAAAAAAGACAAAGGTTATTTTGATCTATTAAAGGTAGCTGAAATGTTAAAAAATAATAAAATAAAAATTGAGTGTTATGGATATGGAAATAATAATATTTTTCAATCACTTAAAATTAAAAAAAAGCTAAAAAATATTTTCTTTAAAAAATTTGATAAAAATCTAAAAAATAAAATTAAAAATTATGATTTATTATTACATTTAAGTAAGCGAGAAGGATTACCGGTTGCTGTTATGGAGTCACTTGCAGAGGCTTTGCCTGTAATATGTTATGATATTAGGGGAAATAATGATTTAATAAAGCATCAATATAATGGAATTTTCATAAATTCTTATAAAGAAGTGGCTGATAAAATTTTTTATCTCTGTTTAGATGACAATTTCTTTAATAAAATGAGATTTAATGCTTTTAAATCAATAAATAAAAGCTTTTTAAGAAAAGAAACAAACATAAATATATACAATATTTTAAATGATAATTTTAAGAATATTAGGTGAATTTTAAATTAAAAAAATCGAAATTAACTTATAAAAAATTAAAAATATCTGACTTTGATCAGTTTCAAAATCTTTTCTATTTATGTTTTAAAAAAAAAATAAGTTTAAATTTTTTTAAATGGAGATATTTTAGTGACAAATTTTCTTTTTGTTACGGTGTTTTTGAATCATCAAAATTGATAGCAAATGTAGGCATGGTCTCAATTAAATTAAATAATTGTAAATATGAAAGAATTTTTTCAAGACATTCTAGCATGGTTTTAAAAGAGTATAGAGGCTTAGGTATTTTTTCAGATTTATTAAAAAAAGTTAAGACACAAATTTCAAAAAAAACACATTTGGTGATTATGTGGCCCAACAAAAATAATTTTTCAAATTTTTCCTTAAATAAAAATGCAATTATTAAAAAAAAATTTTATTTATATAAAACCCATTCATCTATAGGTAAACCAAAAGAAACTAAAAATTATAGTATTATTCAATTATATAAATTTAAAAAATATATTAAAAGTAAAGATAGTTTGTTTTTTAAAGATTTTATTTATTTTAAAAATAGATATTTATCATATAACAAAAATGAATATTTAATTAATAAATATGAAAATAAAAAAAATATTAGTTTTTTTATAATCAAAATTAATAAAGAAAATACTGATCTAAACCATGTAATTTTAGATCATTTTGGCTCTGAAAGTATAAGGCGCAAACATCTTTTGATTCTTATTCGTGAGAAAAAAAAATTAGTCTTTTTATCAAAAAAAAAAATAACAAGGTATAACTATAAATTATTAAGTTATCTAAATTTAAAAATAGGATTTATTAAAAAATTTACGTTAGAACAAAAAAAAACAATTTTGAAAAATAGAGAAATTTTTCTTGGCGATACAGATATTTTTATTACTACTAGAAAGATTTGATAAAATAAAATAACTATCTATATTTATATTAATGATTAATCAAATAATAAGATTTTTTGATATTTGTATTTCTATTTTAATAATAATAATTTTTTCCCCTATTATTATTATTATCTCAATTCTAATCTATATAAATTATGGAAGTCCTGTAATTTTTAAACAGTATAGAATAGGTTATAAAGGCAAAAAATTTAAAATTTTAAAATTTATAACGATGAGTGAAGTATTTTATAAAAATGAAAAACTTAGATTAACTTTTTTTGGAAAAATTTTAAGGAGAACAAGCCTAGATGAATTACCTCAATTTGTTAATGTTATAAAAAATGACATGTCTCTTGTTGGACCAAGGCCTTTACCAGAAAATATTGAAAAAAAAATAAATAGATCTGTTAAACTAAAAAGAAGAAGGGTTTTACCAGGCATAACAGGCATGTCACAAATAAACTATACTGGAAAAAAAAGAAAATTAAGTGATAAAATTGAACTAGATATAAAATTTATTGATCACTTTAGTTTATATAATTATTTTAAAATTTTACTAAAAACTCCATATGTTCTAATCAGGAGATTTTTCAAAAATAAGTCATCAATTATTAAGTAATAATTTAATTGTTAAAAACAATTTTATTTTTTTAATTAGTTAACAAATTATGAAATTTGAATTAATTTATTTGATAACAAGATATAATTCTGTATTTAATTGTTTGTAATAATGAAAAAAAAAGTATTAATATTATCTCCCCATGCAGATGATGAAATTTTAGGTTGTGGAGGATTTATTTCAAAATATTCTAAACAAAATTATCTTATTAACGTTTTAGTTTTGACAAATGCAAATAGAGGTGCACCAGAAATTTATTCAGCAAAAAAAATTGACAGAATAAGAAAGGAAGGAAAAATAGCAAATAAATTTATTGGAACAAAAAATTTATATTTTGAAAATTTGCCAGCTCTTAAACTAAATAATTATCCATTATATAAAATTACAAATGTTATAGATAATTATTTATCAAAGATTAAACCTGAAATTGTACTAATTCCGTCTTCAAACGATATTCATGATGATCATAAGACAATATTTAAAGCAGCAAAAGTATCAATGAGATCAAATAAAAATAGTAATTTAAAAAAAATTTTATCCTACGAGGTTCTCTCAGAAACTGAATGGAACGAAAATGAAAAATCTTTTAACCCTAATTATTTTGTTAGTTTAAAAAAATCTGACATAAACAATAAAGTTAAAGCTTTTATGAAATACAAGTCGCAGGTAAAAAAATATCCTCACCCAAGATCAAAAGAGGCAATTTTAAATTTATCAAAAGTGAGAGGAAGTCAAGCATTTATGGTATATGCAGAGGCATTCAAAGTAGAAAAAATTTTAGACTAAAATGAAATTAACAATTTTTGGTTCAAAAAATAATTTTTATTTTTTTCTAAAATAAGTGAGATTTAATATGCAGGAAAAAAGTTGGCCAAACTTTAGTAAAAAGTTAATTTCTCAAGTTGGGAATGTAATAAAATCAGGAAAAATTAATTACACAACGGGCCCTTATGGGCAAAAATTTGAAAATGAATTTTCAAAACATATTGGCAATAAATTTTCGATTGCTATTTGTAATGGAACGGCAGCACTAGAAGTTGCTATAAAATCATTAAGATTGCCTAAAAAATCAAAAATTATTGTTCCTGCTAGAAGTTTTTTTTCATCCGCCGCGTGTATAGTAAACACTGGTCACATTCCAGTTTTTGTAGATGTAGATTTATTAACTCAAAATATATCTTTAGAAGATATAAAAAATAAAATTAGTAAAAAAGTAAGAGCAATAATCTGTGTACATTTGGCAGGATTACCTTGTGATATAAGAGGCGTAAAAAAAATAGCTAATAAACATAACTTAAAAATTATTGAAGATTGTTCCCAGGCTCATGGCGCTTCAATTCAAAATAAAAAAGTAGGCTCATTTGGTGATGTTAGTACCTGGTCTTTTTGTAATGATAAAATTATTTCTACTCTTGGTGAGGGAGGCATGATTTCAACAAATAATAAAAGTATATATGAATTCTGTAAAAGATATATTAATCACGGATCTGATTTAAAAAAAAATAAAAATTCTTATAAGTTTGTTTATAATAAAAACACATTTGGAACAAATTTAAGATTAACAGAAATCCAATCTTTTGCAGGTATGGAGCAACTTAAAAATTTAAAAAAAATTCAAAATAAAAGACAAAAAATGTCAAAGGATTACTATAATTTAATTTTAAAATATAATAAGTATTTTTATAGCTATTACCCTTCAAAAAATATTAAATCTGCATGGTATAGATTTTATTTTTTTTTGAAAACAGAAGTTAAAAATTATAAAAATATTCGTTTCAAAATAATTAAAGATTTAAATCGTAATGATTTAAAATGTTTTACAGGATCTTGTCCTGAAATATATTTAGAAAAATCATTTCAAAAATTAAAAAATTTTCGATCAATAAGATTAAAGAATTCTAAAATTTTAGGCGAAACTAGCATAGCATTGGACGTTAATCATACACTGAATTATTCTCTACATAAAAAAAATTTACTGAGGATGAGTACAGTAATTGAAAAAATTTTTCAAATATAAAAACGAAATTTATATTTTGTGGAAAAATACAATAAAAAATATAAAAATAGACTTTCAAAATTTAAGATTATAAAGTTCAATCTATTAATAAATTTGTCTTTAAAACAATATAATAAAATTTAAAGAATGAAAGAGTTTGATTCAACATTACTTTATAAAGATATATATTTCTTACCAGTGCAAGATAAAAATATTTATCTGGGATGGTTAAGCTGGATGAATAATCCCAAATTAACAAAATATTTAGATTCTGATACTAAGCAATATACTGCAGAAGATTTAAAAAAATATCTTAATACGGACGCTTCAAAAGCCTTCTTGGCTTGTTATAGGGTATCTGATGACATGTATTTGGGTAATTTACGAGTTCATGAATTATCATCAGGAATTTTTTCATATGGGATATTAATTGGTGAAAAGTTTCAAGGGTTAGGATATGGAACTAAACTTTGCAAAGTAGCAGTAAACTTGGTTTTCAAAAGATTTAATGGAGATTTAGTAGTTGCCTCAAGTAAAATAGAAAATCAGGCACCAAGTGCATATAAAACCAATATAGGATTTTGTATTGCTGATACTATCTTTGCAGCTAAGTGGAATCTTAAAAAATATTTTAAAAATTTTCCAAGAGATCCGATTTTTTATATGGATAAACTAATTTTCTCTAAGATAAAATCTAAACTTTAAAATAGTTATCAATATTGATTTAATAATTATATAATTAGATTATGCTTTTTAATGCTGATTTAATAACTTAACATCTATTAAACCTTCTGTCCTCTTTTCATTTATAAATATTAAAATTTTTTTAAGTAAATCAAATTGTTTATTGCTTTTAAAATAAAAATTAGATGGATGAAACCAAATATGGAAACATTCCCTGTTTTTGATTGCCATCTCAATACCTTTTTTGATTTTGTAGAACATATTTAAATTTGTCACTGCAAACTTAAAACCATTTCTACTGATTAACAATATAGAAGAAGGAATTTCTATAAGTCCGTTAGAATGTATTATTGATTTGACTGAATTTGATTTAAATGGAAAAATTTTATCATTTATATTTGCTATTTTTCCTATCAGCAAATTAAACTTTGAAATCTCTTTATACCAACTTTTGTCTATGCTTCTATAAAATTTATAATTAAACTTTTTTAATATAGATAAATGTGCAACTTGATTTCTTGGAAAAACTAAAACATTTGGAGACAAGCCTATAGATTTAAAAAAATATTCTGCTTTTTCAAAATCTTCTATAATTTCGGTTTCAGTTGACTTTTTAAAATTTGGATGAGCATAAGAGTGAGAGGCAATCAAATGATTGATTTTTGTGTCAATAATTTTTTCTATGATATCCGGAGCATACCAGGCTTTTTTATCTCCTATATTTATCATTTTATTTTTTTGGTCAATTAGTGCAGCGACAGTAGCCCATGTTACAGGAATCTCATAAGTATTAAAAATATTTATAAGTTTATCTACAATTTCTCTCTCTAAATTAATTGCGTTGTTAAGATATTTGGAATTTATTCTATCCCAAACACCCCAGGCTAATTCTAAATCTATAGATATAGAAAAAGAAGGTTTTTGAGAATTCATACCATTTTTTTAAACTTAAATGGACTGAAAGTCTATGAATTCATTTGATATAAATTTTGAAATATTTTTTAAATTTATATAGGTTCCTTTAATTTTATATTCATTATTTTCTAAAAAATTTAAATTTGAAAACTTTTTTGTATTTTTTAATCTTAATTTAATTGTTTTAATATCAGTCTTCATACAAATAATTTTATAATCAAAATTAATTGGAAATTTTGTAAAAAATTCTGAGACATAATGTGAAATTTTTTTTTGATCAATGTTAGTCTCTTTTGCAAAAATATAACAAGAGAATAGACATTGAAAAATACCATGATCAATTATCACAGATTTATTTTTTTTTACATTGTCTCTAATAAAACCAACAAGATATAAAAAGCTAAAAAAGTTTTTTAGTTTATATTTTATTTTTAAAAATTTGAACTCTCTATGAATATTGTAAATAAAGATTAGATCACTATACTTAACAAGAAAAACAAAAGATAATTTTGTTAAAAATCTAAAAATTCTATTTTTTTTAGATATTTTAGAAAATGAAAGATCAATATTTTCACGCAAATTAATTTCATTATCTGCGTAACTTTTTCCAGAACAGGAATAACCATATAATTCAATTATTTTCATTAATATTTTTCGATAAGATATTCAATATTTCAGTTATTGTATTTTTTTTTGAGAAATTATTATCAATCATAAATTTATTTTTTGATTTAAATTCTGTTGAAAGATAATTTTTAAATCTTTGAATTATTTCTTCATCTGTTTTTTTAACTTCTTTAAATCTTTCTCTGTTTCTTAAAAGACATGTTTCTAAGTCAGTGTTTATCTTATATTCATATTGTACATAGTTAGCACGTTTATAAAAATACATTTCTAAAGTTGATAAAAATTTTTTTAAAAATGAATCTTTAGCATTATTAATTATTCTTGGGCCATTTATATCTCCAACTCTCTCTGATAAATAACGATCTAAAATAATTATATTTGTATTAAGATTAAAATAAAAAATATTTAAACTATAAATATATCTTAAAATCGAAAGATTAACATTTTTTAATAATCTTAGATAGTTAGTACTATTATTTTTAGTATTTATGGTTGATGTGTTTTTTTCTTTAAAAAATCTTTTTTTAGTTAAAAATTTTATTAAAAAAGTTGGATAGGGCTTTCCTATAGTGAATCTTTTTGTCTTAAAATATTCTTTAAATAAATTTTCTAAATCTTGTGTAATTGTTGTTTTACCAGAAGCATCAGCACCACTAATAAATATAATTATATTTTGAGGAAGCTTAAATTTTTTTAATTTAAATATTTTCTGTATAATTTTATTTCCAATAAATGATAATTCATGAAAAAAGGATACAATTAAATTAACTCGTTTAAAATTTTTAATTGACTCCAAAAATTCGCTACTACTCTTGTATCCTTTAAAACTTAAATACTTAAGATCAATTTTGATATTATTTATGTTTGGATTTGAATCATTATTATGATTTTTGATATTTAATATTATATTTGAGAGTTCTTCTTCATAATAATTCATCTCCCTTTGTAAGAGATATCTGCCAAAAATGCTTTTTGTCTTAAGTAGTATCCTGATTTTAAAAAGTAATAATTGTAAGTCATAATTTAAAATCCATATTTTAAATTCTTTGTTAAAGTGTTTATTTTCAAAATAATTTAAAAAACCTGTTAGGTCATAATTTTTAGAAATTGAATTTCCTGTAAAAAGTTTAAAATACGCATGAATATGAAGAATTTTATCACTCTCAAAAAATAAATAATGCTTTATCTCATTAAAGTTGTTGCTTGTACTTTTTACTTCAATCCAATTATTTTTTTTAATTAAATATTTAAATTTTTCATGGTGATTTGAGTGAATATATATATCTAAATTTTCTTTACCTTCATAAAATTGTTTAATTAAGTTTGTATTTTTCCAAACAACATAATTAATATTTTCAGAATTTAAAACATCAAAAAAATTTATTCCTGAATTCATATTTTAGTTTTGAACTTTTGATGTAAAACTTTAAATAGCCACACGTGTTTAATAAAATTAGAAGATAAAAAAGCAGCTGACAGCCAAATTAAATTTAGGAAAATTAAAGAGAATAAAACTAAAAGTATTTGAATTATAGAACAGACAATTAATATAAATTTTAAGTGTTTTTGATTATTTGACATATTTAGAAACAAATTTTGAGGTCCAAAAATTATTCTGAAAAAAGAATTAATTAGTAAAATTCTAAAAATAAGATTGAATTCATCTGAGTTTATATCAAAAATTAATTTTAAAAAAAAATCTGAGAATAAAAATAAAATTAATAAAATTGGTAAAGTTATCATTACTGATAAATTTCTATTCTGATAAAAAAGTTTTTTTTGTTTTTTAAGGTCATTATTGTTTGAATCTATTGCATAATAAGGGGCATAGATTGAATTTAAGACTAATGGAAAAAACAATAGACCATAAGCTAGCCAATAAACTGAGCTAAATGATCCAACTGTTGAAAAATCATAAAAAAACGAACAAAGAAAAATAGATCCCCAAACTGTAAAAAAGTTTACAAAGTCAATTGAAAAATAATCTGGTAAAGTTTTTACAAGACTATTATTTGATATTGAAATTTTTTTCATTTTAAAAAGATTTGAATTTTTAAGAACTACGTAAAATAAAATAAAATTATTAAAACTGAAAATTATTAGGCAAGAAAATAAAAAAAATATGGAAATTCTATAAATTGTTAAATTAAATTGTATTATTTCAAAAAAGAAAATCATAATTATAGTCAGAAAAAGAATTGATCCTATATCAGACAAACTTGATAACTCAGGTATTTTAAATGATTTAAATAGTGATTTTTGTAATTGTAAAAAAGTAAAAAAAGGAAGAGCTATTGCAAATATTTTTAAAACTCCTTTTATTTCATTATTTTTATATATTTCAAATGCAATCTCTTTTTCAAATAAAATCAAAAAGAATGAAAATATAATACTAATAAATCCTGAAATTAAAATTGTTTGAAGAATTAATTGATTAATTTTGTTTATATCTTTATTTTCAAAAAATATACTTGTTAATTTTAAAGTAGCAAGATTAAGACCGAATTTTGTAAAAATACTTAAAAAAACAATTAATGAAATCGCAGAAGTAAGTACTCCTAAAGTATTTTTGTCTGTTAGATAAATAATTACAATATTAAATAAAATTAATCCAAGACTTGATACAAATTTAATAAATGAGGAAAAAAAAAATTTTTTTATTAAATGACTAATGTTCATAAAAACTTTAAAACTATTATTGTATTTTTGATTTTAATAATAAATTTTTTTTATTTACATTTATATTAGTTAAATTTATGGTTTTAAATACTTTTAATTTATGAATAAAAAATTAGCAATAATTGGTGCTGGTGGTCATGGTAAAGTTGTTGGAGAAATTGCTTTGTTAAATCGATATAAAATTATTGATTTTTTTGATGATAAAGTAAATGATATTAAAGCTTTCCCTTTTACTATATCTGGAGATCTTCAAAGTTTAGAAAATCATATAAATGATTATGATGAATTTTTTGTTGCAATTGGAGATAATCAAAAAAGGTATAATAAATTAGAATGGCTTAAAAAAAAAAAATTAGATATTTCTATTCTCATTCATCCAAGATCAACAATTAGTAAATTTACTTCCATAGGGATTGGAACATGTGTTATGGCAAATGCTGTTATAAATCCGGGAACATTTATTAAAGAAGGAGTTATAATAAACAGCTCTGTATCTATTGATCATGATTGTATTGTCGAGGATTTTGCACACATCTCTCCCAATTCTTCATTGTCTGGAAATGTAAGAATTGGTAAATTTACCCATCTTGGCACAGGAACATCAGTGCATCCAAAAATAATTATTGGTAAAAATGTTAAAACAGGAGTTGGTTCAAAGGTGTTTAAAAATATTTTAGATGATATCGTCTATAAAATTTAAAAATATTACTTAGTCTCGTCACTTTATTTTTAAATTAAAGTTTTATAAATTCTTTATAAAATGTTAAATATTTGAATTAACCAATAAATTAAATTTTATGAGTAATTATATTAAAGAATTCTCAAATAATATTTTAACACTAAACGTTTATACAAAAAGAGCTATTGTAATAGTTACAGATATAGGACTTTGTATTTTATGTACCTGGCTTGCTTTTGTTTTAAGATTAGAAGAATTAATTTTATTTAAAGATCTTAATTTTTATCCAGCATTAATTTCGGTTATTATTGCAATACCAATATTTTGGTTATTTGGATTGTATAAAGTTATTTTTCGTTATACTGGTTTATCAATTATTTTAAGTATATTGGCCTCGTCTTTTGTTTATGGTTTGCTGTATTTTCTAGTAATTGGAGTGTATGGAATTTCAAGTTACGCACCTTATTACGCAAATGTGCCAAGATCTATTGGAATTCTTCAGCCAATGTTATTGTTTTTAGCAATTATTTGTACCAGATTATTAGTAAAATTTATATTAACTTACAATCAGAATTATAAAAAATCTTTAAGAAAAAAAAATGTTTTGATTTACGGTGCTGGTGAGGCTGGAAGTCAATTATTTGTTTCATTAGAAAATAATCTTGAATTTAAAGTCATTGGGTTTCTAGATGATAATAAAGATTTAGCTGGAAGAGTTTTGTTAGGTCGCAATATTTATTCAACATCCAGTATAGAAAAATTATTGAGGACCAAAGATGTTGATTTTGTATTTCTTGCTCTGCCAGCAATTAGTAGAAATAAAAGAAATAAAATAATTGAAAATTTAAATAGATTTAAATTAAAAGTAAAGACACTTCCAAGCATATCTGAGATTGTAGATGGGAGAATAACAATATCAGACATTAAAGATTTAAGTATAGATGATCTGTTAAATCGTGAGCAGGTTGAGCCTGATATTAAATTATTAAATCTCAATGTTAATTCACAAACTGTACTTATTACAGGCGCAGGAGGATCTATTGGATCTGAATTAAGTCGACAAATTGTAAGATTAAATCCAAAAAAGCTAATACTTTTAGAATTAAATGAATATGCTTTATATAAAATTTATGAAGAATTAATATCCTACAATAAAGATTTTAAAATAATTCCGTTATTAGCAAACGTTCAAGACCAATTGAAATTAGAGAGAATATTTGAAACTTTTGAAGTAGATACAATATATCATGCAGCGGCTTACAAACATGTACCATTAGTTGAAGAAAATATATGTGAAGGAATTAAGAATAATGTTAATAGCACATTAGCTGTTACAAAAGCCTCAATTAATAAAGATGTTTCAAATCTTGTTCTTATTTCAAGCGATAAAGCAGTTAGACCAACTAATATTATGGGAGCATCTAAAAGACTCGCCGAACTTTGTGTACAAGGTATTTATAACAGAACTAAAAATATCAATAAAAATTTTTCAATAGTTCGATTTGGAAACGTTCTGGAGTCGTCAGGATCGGTTATACCAAAATTTAAAAAACAAATTAATGAAGGTGGTCCAGTTACTTTAACACATAAGGATGTAACTCGTTATTTTATGACTATAACCGAAGCGGCTCAATTGGTCATTCAAGCAGGAGCTATGGGTAAAAACTCTGAGGTATTTGTCCTTGATATGGGGGAAAGTATTAAAATTGAGAATTTAATTCAAAGAATGATAAGTCTGTCAGGATTTACTATTAAAAATAGCAAAAATCCAAATGGCGATATAGAAATTAAAATTACGGGTCTACGTCCAGGTGAAAAATTATATGAAGAATTATTGATCGGAAATAATCCACAAAAAACAAATCATCCAAAAATAAAAAAAACCAGTGATCCATTTGTTCCATTTGAAAAGTTAGAGGAGGATCTTAATATTTTAAATAAATTATTAGCTGAAAATAATGTTAAAGAAGTTAAAATAATTTTAGAAAAGTTAAATTTGTATAAATCCAATTCAAAAATTGTTGATCATATTTATATTGAAAAATCATTTACAAAAGAATATGAGCATGAAGAGGAAAAAAATAATATAAAGAATAATAAGGTTATAAAATTAATTAAATAATTTTTATATTATTGCTTTATCTATTTAATTATAATAAACCAAATATATATTATGATTAAAAAAGCTTCTACTGATGAAATAGATCTACTAGATTTAACTCTAGTAATCTGGAAAGCAAAATGGAAAGTTGTATCTATTGCGCTCATAATTTTGGCATTAACGATTATTTATCAATTAAATACAAAACCAGATAAGGTTCTTGCTACTACCGAAATTAGACCTATTTCGGTTTATGATGAAGCAAAATATAAAATTTATAATGCTTTCACAAAAGAGGTTACTTTTGATAGCACAAGATCTTTTCAAAAAATAAATTTATCAGACGAAGTAACAAAAAATTTTATTTTAAGAGATCAAAATATTGTTAACATTACAGACCTAAAAATCAAAAATTTAGATATAAATAATGTTAATAAAGAATTTTTGTTTGATTTATTTCTTGAAAAAATTGAACAAAAATCAAGTTTA
>MDTA01016919.1_pt1 | contig 48294 bp, 42 predicted proteins | sample 811151 | NCBI WGS metagenome assembly MDTA01 (sample SAMN05326648, study PRJNA326480) | marine metagenome | isolation source: seawater | place: Indian Ocean: South | collected 2010
CGGGTTCTGACTCGGGTTCAGGGTCTGGTTCGGGTTCTGGTTCAGGTTCTGACTCGGGTTCTGGCTCGGGTTCAGATTCGGGTTCAGGTTCTGGTTCGGGTTCAGGTTCGGGTTCGGATTCGGGTTCAGGTTCAGGTTCAGGTTCGGGCTCGGGTTCGGACTCGGGTTGTGGCTCGGGCTCGGGTTCGGGTTCAGGTTCGGACTCGGGTTCGGGTTCAGGTTCGGGTTCAGGTTCAGGTTCAGGCTCTGGCAAACTATAATCAAAGGTCATGGTAAGAGAAAACACCAAATTTCCACTATTATAGAAATTTCCCTGGTCTACTAATAAATCAATACTTGATATTCCATTATCGAAAGTGTAATCCGGAAGATATATTTCTCGGTTTGCGTTACTGTAAGAAATATCCACCGGATTAATGTTTGAGGGGAATGGGTCTAATATTGTAATATAACTAGACGAAAAAATTTCATCATAACTAATGGGATATAATCCGCGGTCTCTTATTCTAAAAGTGCTTTTTCTTATTTGAACCGGATTAATTGCAACAATCGTGTATGTTTGACTAGACGATTCTTCTATTACACCGTTGTTTGCTGTATATCTAGCAATAGCATTTATATTGTAACTATCTTCAAATGTTTGTGCGGTTGATCTAAATCCCAGCGCATTGTTTTTAATTCGCATAACATCATCAACAATATGAAATGTTGCACCAGATTTATTGACACTGAGTGTATAATCTCCAACATTTTCGGAAATAATTGTTTTGATCGAATCAATTGCTGTTCCGTTAATATCAAGAATTACTGGACTAGTTAGTGCGTCTTCTAAATGAACGAACAGTGAAATAGATACATCACTTGTTGTTATATTATCCGTTACACCAAAAGTCTTATTATAAATTGTTGTATATGTAGCGTCGTTCCTACTAGAATCCCATTCGCTAAAATCAAATGATTGGTCAAAAGACAACTCTTTGCTGGAATTATACGACCAATAAATTCTATCTAAATCTGCGTCCTCAAAGTAATCGTTAATGTGTAAGATTATCGGATCAGATACAAGATCGTTTGCCAACAAATATATATTTTGTTCGCTCGCAATACCAGATTTCAATAAAGGGCCATTATTGGACTTTTCTATAGTCAAGACGAAATACTTTGTCAAAACAATAGATTCTTGTAAAACAAGATTTACGGTAAAAAATTCATCTACATTAAAAAGATTAGAATCTCCACCAATAAATCGCTGACTTATCATACCTCCGTTTAATGTGGGGTCGTAATTAATAGTTAGACTCTTGTTAATATCGTCGTGTGTGATATAAAATGGATTATTTGCCTCGTCAAAATATGAACCACCGACACTAAAATTACAAGAAATATCGGAAACGAGACCATCGTATTCATATGTTAGAGTATTGATTGTGGTTCCATCAAAATTGCTATCAATTGTGATATTATCTGGATCGTCTAAAATAGGATGCAAGAAAATATTTATACTAGCATCAGGAATTAAAGCCAAGGATGCATCAAATGTCGCGGCCTCTATGTTAGTAAATACATCAATATCGTTTAGTAAAATCTTAGCTTTGGTTATATTAGTAGCCAAAGTTATACCAGTGGAGGTGTCGTCGTTTATAACCGAAAATACATTTGCTATTTTTGTATTTAAATTACTAGCATCTATAGTAGGGAAGACCATATTGTCTATAACACCTTCTATAAACGATGCGTCATTTAATGTTGTAGGAGTAAATTCTTGTTCTTTACTTACGATAGCATACATTACATCGTCTTGCGATTTTCCACCACGGATACATAAATCTATCAATATACTTAAATAAGTGTTTTCTTTGTATGTAATGGCCGCGGGCCCTGGTTCAATAATTCCATTATTTTCTGTTATAAGATTATACAGAGGATCGTAGTTATTTACATCTGCGTTGTAAGAATATACAAGTTGAAATAGAGTAATTACCCTAATCTCGGCTTCTTCTTTTAACATACCGTGAATAACATAGTATGCAATCAAAGTAGTCATGTAAGTAATTGTAAAGTCTTGATCGGTATTCATTAATTTATATAAGGTAACGTTATTGGATAAATCTGTTGCAAGGTCTTTACCTCCAACGACACTTAGTAAATAAGGCGTGTTATCGTCCAATCCGTCATAATAATTAAAAGTATCGATGATACCCAAATCATTTGTTACTGAAAATGGTGCGCTAGAAACATCACTTACAGTATTTGCGGTGCTGTCATAAGTATGTAAATATACACTAGCATTTGCAATATATCCGTCAACCGCAACCGCGTTCTTTATTGCTCTAATATTCACATCATCTATGGCATTTTCCGAATTATCAAATACTGTTTCGCCACTGGCGTCTTTGACTTTTATATACAGATTTGTAATATCTTTTTGATTTATGATACTATTTGTCAATTCGTATAATAAGGAGGTGTCCGTTGAATTTTTGAATTTGAATAAAGTGAAAGTGCTAGTATTTGATATACCGCTAATATCCGATTTTTCCAACTCGGCTTCGAAATCTGAACCACTTGCATCAGTATAAATCATAAATACACTATATTCGTCTTTCATATTATGTAGACTAATTGTATTTAACAACCGATTGTCGTTTTGGTCTACCATAGATACTAGATTATATACAACAGGAGTAACGTTATACCTATCCGACAAAATCATATTTAGTCCAACAACGTTAGTAGAATATGAGATATCTGCGCTATTTGGAAATGGATTGTGGATAAAGGTCAATTTATTCTCACCATCATTAAAATTTATCTTTGGACCATCTACTAATACCACGGTTGTTTCGTCTGTTGGCCACTCAATTTTTATATTTCCTAGCCAGGAAATTTTATAACTATTTGTATCATAATCGATATATACACGATCATCAGTAGTCTTTTCTAAACTATTATATCTAAAATCAATGTTTCCCTCTCCACTAACATCTATTGTTGCGATATTTGCATTTAATCCGCTGATGTCTGTTTGTGAAATGTCCATTATGTATTCATAACCGGATCTGCCGGAAAAATAAATATTTTTATCTAGTATATTATCGATTCCATTATTTAATGTAGCAAATGTGCTAGAAAATTCAAAATTGTTGCTTGTATCTAATGATAATCGAAAGATATTTTGCGGTTTTTCAATAGAAGATTCGTAAATAATGTTTATAAGCTTTGTAAAAGACCCATCATATTGAGAATCGTCTATATGTCCAATAGAAAAATAACTAATAAAAGATGTTTCCACATTCAAATAAAATGTGCCGCTTGAATCAATATTATCTAATGTAAGACTTTTAGACTTATTTGCCGAATATGCCGCAGTTTTGGGATATAGTATACTTACATTGGTAGAAATACTTTCAATGCCAGATATATCGGAGTGAAAATAAAGTTCTTCGGTTATTGGATTGCCACTATTATCTTCCAATCTTAGTTTGTATGTAGATGTCGTAACCATAAAATTATCAACTTCCACATATTTAGTTTGACTCGTCCCGCTAGTATTATCGGTTATGATGGTGCGATCACTTAGTAATTGAATAGTAGAGTCAATGGGCAATACCACATTTACTTCTGTGGCTGTGCCAAGATCATTATATTCATTAAAAACAATAGATGGATAATTACTAACAATGTTGTTAACTATCGGTTGCCATCCAGAAATACTAGAAAGATTGGTAACTGAAAGGGTATTTACCGAATCTAAAAAATTAATATTTATACCCGAATAGGAAGACAAATAAGGATTTGAAATGTTTCTATATTCATTATTGTATATAAGATGGTATGATTTATTGGTATTACTAAATACATTTTCTTCTAATGATATTAATTGGGAATTGATGGGAATATCGACGACTTCAGTTGAATAAAACGCATAAGTAGCTAATGATGTAACATTTTCCATTTCAATAGTAGTTAATGATTGACAATTTTCAAAACAATTTGCGGGTATTGCTGTAATACAAGGTGGGAAAACAACACTTGTTAGACTGGTGCAATTTTTAAATGACGACCTACCCAAAAGTAAATTGTAGTTTTTACTATTATGAAAATGTATTTGTGTTAAATTTGAGCAATCTTGAAACGACGAGCGGGCTAGTAATGTAAGATGAATATTGAATCTAATCTCTGTAATACTTTCTACTCCTTGAAATGCGCCGCTCCCATCAACCGTTTGTCCTATTGTTGTTATTCGGGCATGAATGTCACCAGTGCGCTCTTGAGCAAGTTTATTTAAATCGTTAAAATCCAATATCCCATTAGCATCAATCATAGAAGCATCGAATCCAGTAACGATGTAGTTATTATCTCTTAATAATGTTATGTTATCTGCAGTGCTTCTTGTAGTGCTATCGGCTGTATTTGGGGTTATAGAAAAGACCGTATTTTCTATATCATACAACATTGAATTATAATTATCAATTGATTCTGATTGTGGCTCGGGTTCGGACTCTGGTTCGGGCTCGGGCTCGGGCTCTGGTTCGGGCTCGGGTTCGGACTCGGGCTCAGGCTCGGGCTCGGGCTCGGGCTCGGGCTCAGGCTCGGGCTCGGGCTCAGGCTCGGGCTCTGGTTCGGGCTCGGGCTCGGGTTCCGGCTCATAAACGAATAAATCTAAATATTTATGTAATTTATATTGATGATTCATTTATATATATATAACCATAAAATCACATAAATAAACGATAAGATAATCAAATCCACGGAATATCCGAAGTTATGTATTTACAATTTTCCTTTAGATATTTGTAAAATAGCCAAAATATATATTTCTTTTCATCTAAAGTATGATATGATTTATAAATAGTAGTCAAAGTATGTTTGACATATGCATTATACTTTGTATGACCTTTATAATGACACTGGAGGGAGGGGTCTAAATTTAATTTTGAAATACCTTGCATTGTAGGCATTATTACTAAATTATTTGCCGAGTTTATGTCATATGATATGGTTTTAATTAGTTCATGATCCTTTAACTGTTTCGGTATTACATGATGATCTTGCACTAGATGTTTGTATCTTTTTTTGAATAACTTTCTATCTTTACTGCCATATCTGTAAATATCAAATGTCGGGTTATAATGATATATATCGTTATTAAATGTGGTTAGTGGACTTATTCTAATAGTGTTTTTGAACGCAAAGAAAAAAGCCATAACTGGGGCAGAAAAACGCATATATATATTATACTGTTAATAATAATCATCGTATACCACACCCAATAGCATTGGCGAAACATCATGTGTATTTACTGCTTTGTCGTCAACCCAAACGTCGTAATGAGGTTTATCCATATTTATTGTCGTGTATTTTACTTTCCATTTTTTCAATTGAGACACTGTGAGTTCGTCCCAATTTATTTTTGAATTAGCTCCGCGCGCAGTCCAATAATGTATACTGTGTCCTTGATCATATAATTTATTAAAAAGAGCAATATTATATAATTTAGGAAGACATTTATTATAGTCACTATTTGGAGTACTACATATAGTTCCATCAATATCAATCATAAAACTTTTGGGTTTTTTGTCGGCGGACAAAGTTATAGGTGTAGACGATATGCATCTTAGAGCATTGGACTTATAACTAAATAAAAGAAAAATCCCCAATATGATTTTTCGAAAAGTTTTCATTTGTGAATAGTAAAACAAATATAGATTTAAGTAAGAAATTGAAATAATTTAATAATTAATTAGATATACTATTAATGAACGAACGAATAAGTTGGCAAGAATATTTCAAAGAAATATGCATAACAACATCCAAACGTTCTTGTTGTAATCGTCTTCATGTAGGCTGTGTTTTAGTAAAAGATAATAGAATTGTTTCACTTGGCTATAATGGGTTCTTACCAGGATTTCCGCATAATTCTATTATCAAAGATGGTCATGAAGTGGCGACTATTCATGCAGAACAAAACACAATAATAGATTGTGCTAAACGCGGTGTAAGTTGCCTCGGTTGTGAAGCTTACATTACACATTTTCCTTGTCTCACTTGCACTAAACTGTTAATTGCAGCGGGGGTTAAAAAAATCTATTATATTAATGACTATAAAAACGACGAAAGTGTTTATAATTTCGTTGCACAAGAATCAGAAATAAATAATAATGTGAAAAAGGTGCCAATAGTTAAACTATGATTAAATATAAAATTCAAATACAACTTAAATATATCAGTAATAATCAAGTAAAATTTTTCATATGAAAGTTCTATATGCATTACTTTATTGTGCTTTCGCGTTTTCACAAAATGAACAAACACGCAATACGGCTTTTCGCGGAAAACCCAAATTAAAAATGGGATTTTTAGATGGATTCAATAAGGCTTTTGAAAACGAAGTTTTTGAAAACGAAGTTTTTCAAAAAGGAAAAAGTATAGAAGTAAATGTATGTGGTAAAAAAATACAAGCATTAAAAGGACAGCGGGTTATTGATGTTATACGTTCTTCGGGAGCTCCAATTAGATTTAATTGTTGCAAAGGAGACTGTGGTTCATGTTTATGTATTGTTAATGGAAAAAAAATCCGAGTATGTAGAATGATTGTAACAGGACCATTAACAATAAAATCTATTTAACGATCTTTGAATGGGATATTATCCATCATATTATTTACACCAGATGGGATATGAATAATCAAACCATTATGTTTCTTTGATAAAATTACTTGACAACCCAACCTTGATGTAGAACACGAATCATACGCAAGGTCTATCATATCTTGTTCTGCTTCGTCGGGTGGTTCAACTATTTTACTCCACTTGTCATCAATGATAATATGACATGTAGAACACGCCATTAAACCATCACACGCACACTCAATATAAAGCCCAAGGCTATTGGCTCCTATATTAGAATATTGCTTAGCTACGTCGGAAATGGACATACCTTCATACCCCTTTACTATAAATCCCTGGTCTATATTTTTTATACCAGGAAGCATTACAGTAAACTCGATTAATGGTTTCCTAGTTTTTATGATATTTCCTTTTTTTAAATTACTCGTAAACATTCTTTTACAAAAATTATTAAACAAAAGATTTCGCATTATCAAATATCTATTAATAAATATAAAATTCAAATACTATTTATATGGTTTCGCTATCGTCGTTAGAAAGGAGTCCTTCTTGTAATTCTTGCATTTCTTGCATTTCTTGGCTATTAGAACTAGTATAAAAACACCCTTCATATCTTTTAATACTCGGGGGTCCATAACAACCTTCTTCGGGCGACCCTTCTATTGTATCTGCTAACTTTATTTTATTTCTAATAATAATCCACTCTATTGGCGTATATATAAACATTGCACTTATCCCAATACATTCGAAAAACCAAAACCACATGCTAGATATATTTAATATACTCAAGCCTATTAAGATTAATCCAGACGCCGAACCAACTCCCAATATACCTTTCGTAACATTAGAAGGAGTAGAATAATTCAAGGTAAGCAAAGAATGTCCAATAAAAGAACCGCAAAAACATACCACAGTAATACTATGAACCCAGCTTTTTACATATCCGTATGTGCATATTAAAAACGATCCGTAAGAAACTTGATATATTGCAGTAGTATAATATAGCGTATTAGATAACCAAACTATATTACAATCATTTATTAATGGCAAATTTTCCAACACAATATCCTGATATTCCCATACTAATGTTAAAGGAATAAATGATATTGCCGCCATTGCGCCAGTTGCTGGTGGGTTGGCTATGAATGCCGATATAGAATCGGAATCACTTTCACTAAATCCAATTTTAGATAATAATGGTAATAACCATACATAACAAACCGCGCAACCACTCATTCCTAATTTGAATATAAACAACTTATTCATATAAAATAATATTATTTATTTTATTATTTATTTTATTATTTATTAACTACTATAATATTTTGCATGCGCATTACAAAAAGGTTCGTCGCATTCTTTATTACATATCTCCCCTTTATTTTTACCACGCCGATATACATAGGCGCATTTGTGTGTTTTCATAGTATATTTAAAGGGCGCATTTACACCATGAACGCGTTCCACATTTTCATATTTTTTATAAGGCAGAAGTTTCTCTTGAACATTTCTACAATAAGGACATCTCAGTTGATTTACTTTCAGAATATAAGCTGCATATTTTACATTTTTTTGCTGAAAACAAGCATCGTGATATAAATTAATATAATTAAACGAATGATTACATTCTAATTTAATTTGTGTATTATCCAGCGGTTCACAACCAATCAAACAAATATCTTCGGATGAATTTATATTTTCATCGTTATCGGGCGCATTGAGCTTTTCTAAGAAACTCTCCATTATGCAATTATTTTAGTTAATTTTTTATCTTTATATAGAAATATGAAGGAAGAGCTATATTGGGGTAAATTCACATGGGCCCTATTTCATACATGTGCCGCAAAAATAAATGTAGAACAGGAAATACCAAATCTAATAACAATGATAGAATTGGTATGTGCGAATTTACCTTGCCCAGATTGCAGACTTCATGCAAAAACATACTTACAAAAAAACCCCATACGAAAAATAGTAAACAACAAAGATTCTCTTATAAAATATTTACATGAGTTTCACAATGTTGTGAATCTTCGTACAAGAAAGCGGACATATAATATAAATATCTTAGAACAATATAAAAACTACGACCTAAAACTAATTATAAATACTTGGGTGAAATATTTCAGGATTTTTCATATTTCGCCATACACAATAAAAGAACACAGCAATCGCGAAAAAATAAAAAATCAAGTTCATAAATATATAAACGACAATATTCACAAATTTATGTGAATTTTAAGACCTAAGAAAATTGAAATAAGATAAATAAATAAGATAAAGATAAAATGAATATTGAAGAGCAAGTAACGAAATATATAGAAAAATATAAAAAACACATTGAAACAACATTAATTAACGATAAAGTGTCAAATGAAGAATTGATTGCGAAAATAAATACTTATCCTTGTTTTGAACTAGATGCTTCATTTACGAAAAAACCTAGGACGAAAAATGAAGTAGAGCCGCAACACCGGTGTGAAGCTCTTCGTGCAAACAATACACAGTGCACAAGAAGGAAAAAAGCCGGTTGTCTATTTTGCGGAACCCATGTGAAAGGCATTCCTAATGGAAGAATTACAAATGCAAATCAAGAAGTGAAATCAAAAACTATTAAAGTTTTCACACAGGACATTGGGGGAATTCTTTACTACATAGATGATGACAATAATATTTATAATACAGAAGATGTAGTAAAAAAAAATAAAAATCCGCGCGTCGTAGGAAAATATATTAAAAACAGCGATAATTCATATTCAAGGGAGTAAATATTAATTTAAATATTAATTTAAATATTAATTTAGTAAAATTGTAAATTGGGGTATATGCTTTGCAGGATTTTGCGTTTTGTCCAATAATGTCGTGATTTGACACCAAGTTTTTTTGCTGCTATTAGTAGTTCGACTTTTCTCCACCAATATTTAGGATGGCGACCGACAGTGTCCGCGATATTAGTGGAATAAGCCCCGACCCGATTAAATGGACAATATGGATATGACCGAGATAGCTGGCAGGGACTTCTGATGGAAACTGACTTGCGATTATATGCAACTCTGCATATCATAACAAATGTATCGAAGGAAATATTGAGTCTCAATTCATTGTATAGGACTTTTACTGATCGCATAACCGCTCTATATTTTTGCATCAAATTGTATTGTTCTGGAGCTGTCATTGTCCGAAGCGAATTCTCAAATCTAATGTAATATACAAAATATTCATTTACACATATTTTTAGATTGTTACGAGCAATTTCGACATCAAGTTTCTGAAGTTGTGTGCATGTGCTAGGACATTCTGTAGCAAAGACGTGTTTAACTTCTTCGGAAACCGGATGCTGACAATATCCTGCATATCTAGACACTGTCCGGATCAAAGCGATCGGCAAATGGTTTTGAAAAATGAGATAGTGGTCTTTGTTTTCCATTGGTATGGAATCTCGTTTTGCTAATTTTTTTCCAATAGCATTCTTGTAAAACCAAGATTATCGTTTCAATTTTAGAATTTTAGAATTTTAGAATTTAAGGGTAGCATGTCCGAGCGGTTAAGGAGATGGACTTGAAATCCATTGGGATATTCCCTCGCAGGTTCGAGTCCTGCTGCTATCGTTTATCGTGTAATATTTTTTTTATAATAACTTTTATCGAAACTATGTATATAATGAAATATCCTATACGTTCGTGCTACAAAATACATAATCAGCCGTTAACAGGAAACGATATTATAAAAAAAAAAGAAGGAAAAGGTTTTAAATGCCGGATTGAACGAACTCGATAAAAACTATGATAACACCATTGTAACAAATGGAAACAAGATTGTAGCTGTGAAAAGTTATGAACTATATAACACATTTACAAAACCTAAATATAGTAATTTATACAACACTTCTACAATATATAGAGGACATAATATTTACAAACTTATAAATACTAATGGGAATTTACGATGCCGTAATATATCAGATGGATGCACAAGCAATCCTACAGTAGAAACTACTTACCTCCCAGAGAAAATATGAGACTATATTATATATACGCATAAATGAAAGTAGGGAAAACTTCTATATACAAAGCACATCGTCCAGTAATGACTGCACATGATGTTATCATGAAGAAAAAAGAAAAAGCAATTAATGAAAGTGACGCAGTTAAAGATAAAAGACAAACTAAAGAAATATCAGTAAAAAATAACGAAATAGTGAGTGTAAAAAATTATGAGATGTATAATACTTTAACAAAACCAAAATACATTAATATTTTCGAGAGTATAATTTATCGTGGTCACAATTCTTATAAAATTTATAATGCGGTCGGCGGTTTATATGATAGAACAAAAATAGAGTCTGATTTTTGTGATCCCTCATTTCAAGAGTTACATGCATTAAGCGATCAAAGTCGTTATCTTACATTTTTAGAAATGGTTAATTGGTCCGATGATACAATAGCCGCAATTATGGCCTCTATAGCAGCAGGACAAACAGAGCAACCTGCCCGAGTTATCAATAATAGTATTGCGAATGCAACTATTAATGTAACATTATTATTAACCGGAGAAATTTTACATACCACTACAAGTGATTCTGAAGGAAGATTTGTAATGGATTTTAATCCTTTAAGTGTTGGTCTTTTAAAATTCGCATTTTCAATATCGGCCGTTGGGGGGGTGCAAAACAGTGTAGCGATTAATAACAATACCATTACATTAACAAACAATATATCTATGTTTCATTTTGAAACATATGATATTAATGTTACAACTGATAGATCACAAATAATTCTAACACCGTTGAGTTCATTATCAGTGGCGAGTTTATTTTCAAAAACCGTAGGTGATTTTGTAAGTGCAAAATATCCTATACAATATGCTAGTCTATCAACCAATTCATTTATGACTAAGTTATTTCCAATAACAAATGTAGAATTAAGCACATTACAAAATCTTTTAGGACTGAGTAGTATCGTAAGTATCCATTCTGCTTATGCAGATTTTATAGAAACTGAAAAAGAAGCAAGTATAGCAAAAGTCACGACACAACTTGGTATAGACAAACAACTCTTATTTAGTAATCCATACGACAATCCTGAAATGCAAAAAACACATACATTCATTACTGCGACTAGCAAACTTTTAGCAACAAATAATGAATTTAGCGATTCTGGAAACACGTTAGACTCTATGCGCGAAATATTTACAAGCTTTAATAATAATATAGAATCTTTAGCCGATACAACAGAAGCGCGCGAACAATTTATAACTAATACTTTTTCAGATATATCTGTTTCAAACGAAAATTTAATTAATTTGGCAAAAGAGACTAGTCGCGAATTAAGCACTGGAGACTCAGCGTTGATTTTAGCATCCTTGAATGTGCAACTAGATTCGAGTGTAGCAACGTCTTTAGATGACATTGATGCTATTGATATTAATACCGTATTGGACGCAACGTTAACAATGTCCGTTACAATTCCAACAGATGTTATAACATTGATTATAGACCCAGACGCAGAACTTGTGCCATATAATGTAATAACTAACGACAGTATTAACTGCTATCCAGTATTAGACAGCAGTGGATTTGTAATGGATTATATAATATGGGTATCATCAACGGATGATGAAACTCCTGCATACTACGATCCGGCAATACCAAAAAATTCAAGTCTTATTGTTGACCAATTAGGAGTATACACAGTTAATATTATTAACAATTACACACAAGGAAATTACGGAGACGACCTTTCATATAATTATTTAACATTAAGCGATGCGTCGGGAAATGTCGGGACTACAGAAAACATTGAACTGTTATCAATAGCAGGAACAAGTGAGTTGAGCACAATTGATCAAGTTAGTTATTTCAAAAACGGGTTTAAATTAGTAATTAGTGGTGAATATGAAACCTTGTATTTCAAAAATCCAACAACTACAGTATCATCAAAGACAATTTCTTTTACTGACGAATAAAAGAAAAACAAAAGAAAAACAAAAGAAAAAACAAAAGAAAAAACAAAAGAAAAACAAAAGAAAAAATAATAAACTATAATAAGTATGCAGAAATTTTTTGATACACTTATAATTTTTGCTCCATTAATTTTGATCTTTATGTTAATTTTTCTATCTATTTTCAACCAAGACTTTAAAGCACTAATATTTATTCTTGGGTTATCAATATCACTATATATCTTTATAAAAGCTCTATCTGGACAATCTGATGATGGAAACGATTCACAAGCATTATTTTGTAAATTATTTGAATTTTACGACATTAAAATTCATAGTCAAATAGTATATACTTTTCTATTCATGATGATTTTTCTACCTATGTTGATCAATAAAAGTTATAATTTCTTTCTTTTAGTATCTATAGGGGTGTTAATTTTTATTGACTTCATATATCGTTTCCTTAATTGTTTAAACAACAGCGACGAAAAGAATATGTTCACTGTGGAATCCATTAAAAATTTATTTACAACACTTATATGGCCGGCATTTTGGGGATTAACTTCTGGAATTTTATGGTTTTATTTAGTTTATTTTTTTGATGAAAGCGGGGATTTCTTATATTTTGATTCTGTAAGAACCAATAGACTTCAATGTAAATATACAAAGAATACTGAATACTCATGCGGTTCTTCATCGTGATAAATCAATAATTAAATATACAGAATATTAATATATTAATGTATATTAATATTCAATGGTATTTACCCAGGATGATAATCTTTTTATTAGACGCTTTATTCCATTTTTTATAATTTGTTGTGCAAATATTGTTTCAATTTACTATCAAAATTTAAAAGCCTTATTGTTAATGTTGGGGCTTTTTATTTCACTTGGTTTGTATTTGGTTGCAACGAATATAATTTCCACCCGTAAAATGAACGAACCATATTATCAAGAAAAGTGTACTATATTTAACAGTTCTTATGAAATACCCGAACTTTCTACAATAATTTTAACATTTATTGCAACATCTTTAATAGCGCCGATGTTTTTTAATAAAAGTTACAATGTTTACTTAATTATATTTTTTTTAGTAATTATACTTAGTGACGGATATTTTAAATGGATTTCCAAATGCATGAACGAAGAAACAACTAGAAAGAAACTTATAACCCTTATTACCGGAACTGCTTGGGGTGGGGTAAGTGCATATTATTGGTTCAAAATACTAAATGACCATTATAAAAAAAATCATGAAAAAGACAAATATTTATACTATAATAAACCACTACATGGTTTTGCCTTATGTTCTTATCAACCAGACACGGCATGTAGAACTATGTTTTTGAAATCTTTAAATTATACATTTGATTTGACGACATATACATTTTACGTGACGAATGATAGTTCGTTGAATAAAATATCTCTGGATGATTTTTTAGATCGTGAATTAGAAATTGGCGATCAAGAATTAGAATTCCTAAAAAATATAGAAGATTTTTATATTGGTGTTAATAAATTTAACATTGACGCAAAAAATTATGGAGCAATTAAAAGTGAACTCATAAAGTTATCCAACAATGAAGATATTGGCTCTAATGATATTGTGGATATCTCGGATAATGGTGTCGTTAATTTAGATATTTATGAGTCTATATCTGCTGATATTAACGGTGTCGTCGCTGCTGTCAATACCCTTAATAATAGTGATCCGTTAGATACTGTATTTGATAATATGATACAATATCATGAGAAAACGTTTACATTATACTATAAAAAAGCAGGCAAATCAGAACAAACTTTGGTGAAATTTCCAGTAGATTTATCTTACAACCAGAATAGTGATTCTTATGAGGACGTCAGCGGCGCCCTCGCTACAATACGAGATGTATAATATCATATACACTGGAACAAGATACAAAATTCATTTTTTCTAGAACATATTCGTGTTTTTCAATAAACTTATTGAAATCAAATAGGTTTTCTTCAGGATAAATAAGTGTTTTAACATTGGCCTTATATGCGCCCAATATTTTCAAATCTAAACCTCCTATTGCGGTTATTTTACCGAATAAGTTTATTTCTCCGGTTATTGCAACATCGTTATTTATTTTTTTATTGGACAACAAACTGTATATTGCAAGTGTTATTGCTGTTCCGGCGGAAGGTCCGTCTTTCGGTGTAGCACCATCAGGACAATGTATATGAATGGCTTTTTTCAAATAAGTTAAATTATTTGAACAATCTTTTTCAGTAGTGCAAATATCAATGTTGTCTATTTTTTTTAAAAGTTTGAATGACAAAGATTTTGCCACATTCATACTTTCTTTCATGACGTCCCCTTGCATTCCGGTCAATTTTAAATCGTAATTTGTATTAGATGGATAATGACTAACTTGAATGGGTAGAATGCCCCCTTGAGATAAAGAATTTGCCCACAATCCATTAATAAGCCCAACAGTAGGATATTTGTGAATAACCGATTTAATCATAATATTATGATTTTTTAAATATTTATTAATAACGTCTTCTTTTGTAATATGCATCGGAAAAGTTAATGGTTCCTCATTTTTCAACGCGATTACGTTTATTTCCCCTACTATTTCAAATAATATTTCGCGCAATTTGCGAACACCTGGTTCGTAGGTATACGAATCAATAATATATGTGATGGTATCGTCGTCAATATGCAATTTATTTACTAGGCCGACGCGCTCGCATAATTCTGGAAAAATAAACTGTTTAACAATAACTATCTTATCCGATATAGTCATAATATCAAATTTAATACGATGAATTCGGTCTAATAAAATTTTATCAATGTTGTTAACATCGTTGTATGAAAATATGAACAAGGCTTTACTCAAATCCAAATTAATACCTGTAAAATATTTGTCCTGGAAACCGTCATTTTGTGTATAATCAGTAAGATGAGTTAACACGCCGATAATTTCCTTTCCTTGTTCACTTTTACTAACCTTATCTAATTCGTCTATAAAAATTATCGGATTCATACATTTCGAATCCATCAATATGTCGACGATTTTCCCCCACGTAGAACCCACATAGGTGTAATTGTGTCCATCTATAGTGCTAGCGTTACTAGAACCACCTAACGCTATAAATGAGAATGGTCGGGGACAATTATTTTCGTCTTTCAAACACTTTGCTATTCCTTTTTTTGCAAGCGATGTTTTACCGATACCCGGAGGGCCTTCAAATCCCAAACAATAACCACTATTATTACCGTTTATCCATTGTGCAATAATTCGTTCTATTTGCCGCTTTGCGTTGTCGTGTCCATGAATAGCGTTTCCAAGGTCTTCGGTAATGTTTTTTATATCATTTTGAATTATTTCCCCCGTATTTTCCAATGTGTTAAAAAAATCCTTTTCTTTTTTATAAATATCTTCGCATTTATCAAATGCTTCTCTTTTAAGTTCTTCATTGTTAGAAATTAGGTCAATAACCATCGATTTTGTTATTGGTTTAGTAAGTGTTAAATTTTGTTTTTCTTTAACAATTTGTTTTGCTCTTTTAATTATTGCATTATTTGCGTTTTTCATATACGGTTTGTCAATTTTAGATATTAAAAAGTCCTTCATAACTTTCATTTGCTGGCAAATTTCGGAAAAGATCATTTTATCATTTATTAAATTTTCTTCAGATTTATAACCATATTCCTTTACTAAATGTTTATGTAATTCATAAAATGTATTACTATTTTGGTTATATAATTTAGTTATTCGGTTTTCTTTGTAAACCGAAAAGGGTATTTTCATTAATCCGTCCAAATATTGTCTAGATTTTGATCCCGAATCTTCCGATTTTGATTTGATTTCTTTGAATTTTTGCATAGCTTTTTCCTTTACATTATCGGACGTTTTCAATAAACAAATTTGTTGCTCAATTGGTATTTTGCTTTCATCAATATTAGCAATTTCGTCTATTTTAGTCAAGGTATTTTTTATTGTGTTTTTAAAAATCTGTTTCAAAAAATAAGGCAATGAATCGAATAATTCGGTTTGTGCACTGTTGTCTATGTTCATATTACCTTCCGTATTCAGAATATCGTATAACAAATACGCCAAATATTGATTGTATACATTATTAGAGTTTATTAAAAGCGACATTGTAATTATTCGTTTATGAAACATATCTGAATTACTATATTCTTTAATTGCGGTCATAATTGTAATTGCTTGCATGTGGTTTGCTACTTGATTGTATTTTTCAAATAGATCAAATAGTTTACTTGATGAAAAAAGTAAATATTCTTTCATGGTTATTGATTGTGAAAAATTAGATAATATATCAGAATTTTCTATTTTTTGTTGCTTTATGTAATTCGCAAATTCTTCTTTCCTTTTAGTAATATAAGAATTGTTTATAAGCATTTGTGGTATATCTTCCAAATAACCCTTTACAATAATCATTTTTTTTGAATCTGTATCATGAAAATATATATGAATACCGTTAACTTTCATATGCAAATTATTAGTTTCTTCTACTTCGTCACAATGTAAATTCTCGTAATTTAAATTTTCTTTTATTACATTGTATCCAGTAGGAATAAAATTTTCACATAGAAAACAATATTTATCATTGTTATCAAACTCGGTGTTCCCGTAGCAAACGGAAATCAAATCTTGCAAAGAAAGAGTTCCAAAATCCTTCATAACCGTAGACATTTTATTGTTTACAATCTGCAATTCCTCTATTGTGTCTGCGTTATTTATTTTTGTTTGAATGGAGGACAATTCGTTCAAACAGACTTTAACATCGCTGTTTGAAAAAAGACGAAGATATTTCTTATTATTAATAGCTTTAATAGTTTTCAATATTAGTTTATTGAAGAAACTTTTCTTAGTTTTTAGAAAAGTTGTTATTTTCTCGCTATCTCCATTCATATATTAAAAGTAAATATAAAAATAATATTATTTTACGTTATTATTGTTCATTAATTAAAGTGTTTTGCCGATAAACCATAAAATAGACATAAACAGAAAGCTACAACTATATAATATTATGGGGATTCCATATTATTATACCCATTTAATTAAGAAATATAATACTATTTTAAAAGAATTTTCAAACAATTCAAAATCAAACGTGATTTTATTTATTGATGCAAATTCTCTAATTTACGAATCGTGTGTAGATTTGAAAGACGAAGACCTAATCATAAAAGGCGTTATTGAAAAAATTAAACATCTTATTGCAGAATGCAATAGTAAATTCACGTATATCGCATTTGACGGATTGCCTCCATATGCTAAAATTCAACAACAGCGCACAAGGAGATATAAATCTTCTTTAACAAAACGATTGTTGAAGACCAACGATGAATCAAAATGGGACACTTGCGCAATTACTCCTGGGACATTGTTTATGGAAAAGGTAAATACTAAATTGAAAAATATTTTTTCAGCAAAAACAAAATATTTTTTCAGCGGGAGTGATGTTCAAGGCGAAGGCGAACACAAAATATTCGAATATATTAGAGCCAATAAAGAAATTATAAAAAAAAATAAAAACAATCTGGTTGTTTATGGATTAGATGCGGACCTTATTATGTTATCATTGCACCACCTGAAACATGTAAAAAATATTATGTTATATCGCGAAACACCGTCATTTATTCGTTCGGTTAATGTTAACATGGACCCAAATAAACAATATTTATTGGACATAAAAGAACTAGCTGGCACGATAAATATACCCATAGACGATTATTTGATTTTGGGATTTTTTATGGGTAACGATTTTTTACCACATTTTCCTAGTTTAAATATTCGCGAAAAGGGATTAGAAAAAATCATAGAAATATATACGAAGACGATTAACAAAGAAAGAAATTTAACCGACCCAACCAATGGACAAATTATTTGGGAAAATGTTCGTATAATAGTTGCAGAATTAGCAAAAGCAGAACATAACGAATTAAAACAACATCATACTAATAAATTAAAACAAAAGAAACCTTTTTGTAAATCAAATGAAGATTATTTGATGAACATGCCGTTTTTTGACCGGAAACTCGAAACATCTATAAATCCTTATGATGAAAATTGGAAATTTTTATATTATAAAAAATTATTTGACGTGGATATTAGAGAAAACAAAATAGCAATAAAAAAAATCTGTATAAATTTTTTGGAAGGGTTAGAGTGGAATTATAAATATTATAGCGGATTTCCTATTAATTGGAACTGGGATTATAAATACAACTATCCGCCACTATTTGAAGATCTTTATAATCATATGCCCTTTTATGGAATAGAATTTATAAATGAAGAAGCGTCTAAGTTTACCCCCATGAAACAACTTGAATATGTATTACCATTCGATTCATTACATTTACTTCCAAAATCACGATTGGCACAACTTTCAATGGAACATTATTCGACCGACTGTGAGTTGGTTTGGGCATATTGCAAATATTTTTGGGAGGCGCATGTTATCTGGAATGATGTGCTTTAAAAGACCCCATCAAAAATTGACGCCGGATTAAATGCTTTAATAAAATCATTGAAGGATGGGAATGTTTTTTCCACTTTTTTCCAATTTTCTTTAATAGTCTTTTTTTTACATTTTTTACTATCCCGTAGCCGCTTCTTTGCTCGCTTTGGAAAAAGAAACATCTCAAAATAACTATATGCCGAATATAGAATATACAAGAATCCTAATGGGATAGTAATAGGCAAAGTGAATATAGCAACCAATGCCTTTTCAGTATTGGCTAAATCATCCCAATAAGCCGCATATTTATCTGCAATAAATTCGTATAACAAGTTATCTACACACCCAATCACATTAAATAAAAATATGAAAAATAAGGCGATGCCCTTTCCTATTCTTGCGAAAACTTTTTTAATATTCTTTCCAAAGTTTTTGGCGTTTTTCCCCAACTTTTTGAACCCCCCGCCTAGCTTCTTGGTTTCTTTTATCGATTTTTTGCTTGCTTTCTCTAATTTTTTAATTTGTTTCATCAATGGTTTTGTCGCTTTATCAATACCTTTTTTCATTTCTTTTGAAATCGCCTTTTTAACATCGCCCATTCCAAAACTTTCTTGAATATTTTTTACGGAAAACATCTTTGCTAATATGTGAATAAAAATTAAAAACAATAGCAAATAATACAATATCATTCTATATTAATAAAATATAATATTATATAAAAATAATAAGCGCTTATATTATAATGCAAGTAAAGGATTTATCTCCCGAAAAATTCGAAGAGCTTCTATCCACAAAAACTAATGCACTAATAGTTAAATTTGGTGCAACATGGTGTGGTCCGTGTAAAAAAATCGCACCATACCTACATGGAAAGCTAGCAACAAAAAAAAATGTCGGTTTTTTAGACATCGATGTCGACGAAAATTATGATTTATATAGTGCGATGAAACGTAAAAAAATAGTGACAAAATTACCTACAATATTGCACTATTCCACAGACAACACCGACTTCTATCCAACATTTTCAGTTGTTGGTGTGAATCCAAAAATGGTGGATGAAATGTTTAACCAAATAGAGGATCCATAATAATTATTGGGGCAAAAGATAATGTCAAAAATCTCTTATATATTTAAATGAGTAAACTAGATTTAAATATACAAAACTACGATGTTGAAGATATTATGAATCTTTTTCATATAGAGTCTTATCCTATAACCTACGAAGATCTTAAAAACGCAAAAAAAATAGCATTAAAAACACACCCCGATAAGTGCAATTTAGATAAAAGTGTTTATTTGTTTTTCGTTAAAGCACTAGAAACCTTAGTATATATTTACGAATTTAATAGAACTAGTCAATCCGCAACTTTGCGAGAAAATTTTGACGAAGCATGTGACCCAAATATAGCTAAATTTGCATTAATGAGCTCTACAAATAAACGCGATTTTTTGAAAAAGTTCAATGAGTTATTCGACGAAACATATATTAAATCACAAGAAGAAGAAGACGGTTACCAAGAAGAACTAAAATCAAATAAGAATTTTTCAAAAGCTATCATAAAATATGAGGAACCGGAAGAAACATATACTTCAAAGACTTACAACAATATAACAGGAGAACGACCTACTAATTATGACAGTGAACTAAACGAACAACTGCAATATGGTGACTTGCGAAACGTATTATCTAGTGGTCTCACATTGACAAAAGAAAACGCCTACATTGAAGTAGGTCAGCAATTTAAAAATGTTCAAGAACTAGAAAGATTCCGCAGTAAACAAAATCTCGATCCTTGTATAGATGGAGAAGAGCGTCTTAAAGAAAGAGAAAATCAACAGGCTTATATAAGTAGCAGCAGAGCTTATAAATTGGCGAAACAAAACGAGTTGATAGAAAATAAACAACAGCGCGCGTTAAAATACTTAAAACAACTCGGAAATTATTAGTCACGTTTAAAACTAATAAAAATATACCTTTATATAATGTAATGGAAACAATTGAATTGAACAAAATACTAAACCGAGAACATTTATCACGCGAAATAAATAATACCTTAAAACATATAATTCAAGATAAATCAATTACAACAAAGCGCGGAATTTTCATACATGGTGAATCTGGGGTTGGAAAATCTACCTTTATAATGAATTTGTTAAAAGATAAATATGATGTGATTTTTTACGATGGAAGCGACGCCAGAACGCGCGCATCAATAGAAACAATCGCAGATAACACAATATCACAATATAACGTTTCTAATTTATTGAACGGTGTAAAAAAACAAATAGTCGTTGTAATGGACGACATTGAAAGTATGAATACTGGAGATAAGGGTGGCATAAATAGTCTAATAAAACTGATAAGACCTAAAAAAACAAAACGTCAAAAACTCGAATTAAAAATTGTAAATCCAATTATTTGCATATCAAACGTAATTGTGGACAAAAAAATAAAAGAATTGATGAAAGTATGCAATGTTTACAAACTGGAAACTCCAACCACCGACGAAATGAAAACCATATATAAAACAATAACTAAAAAAAACATCGATAACGCCGATTTAATTAACATGAATGGTAGCCTTAGAAATATGAGCATATCACTAAATAACAATATTCGCATACAAAAATATACTATGGTAGAAAATTATGACGTGAAAAATATTGTATACAACATTTTAAATAGTCCAATAAAATTCATCGAACACGACGACATCATAAATGATACCCATAGAACCATTGTTGGTCTAATATATCATGAAAATTTAGCAACGGTTATAAATGAATATCCAAAACAAGAAAAGGGTATTAAACTTTACGCAAATTTACTAGAAAATATTTGTTATTCGGATTATTTGGACAGAATAACATTTCAAAAACAAATATGGCAATTCAACGAAATAAGTTCCTTATTGAAAACAATGAAAACAAACGGCGAATTGCATAAGGAAATAGAAAACCCATGTCAATACATAAAAAATAAAGAAATAAATTTCACAAAAATATTGACAAAATATTCTACAGAATATAACAATTCTACTTTTTTTCAGCAATTATCCTACAAACTATTAATGGAATACGATTTATTAATAAGATACTTCAAATACATAAGACCAAATATAGATGATTATTATGAAATATTAAAATTATATGACATATATGATATTGACATCACCCGTATTTATAAATACATTGACAATATAGAAAATTTCAACGAAAAAAATATGACAGAAGTCAATGGCGACATTTGTGATTTTCTTGTAGATTTTTGATATAATTTATTATTGTATAAATATAAATGCAATTAGAATTGGGTGATATTATACAAATTAATTCTAGTGAATTAGTAGAATTTCACCAGCAAACATATGTAATAACATTTTTAAATAGTGAATTGCTTGTTGTTCAAAATATTATTACAAATACTACTAGTGAATTTACAATCAAAAATAAAACCCTTACAAATAAACTAATAGAAAACATAAACTTGTTGAAGCGGAATAGTAAAAAGGGATTTGTAGCACAAAACGGATTTTCTATAAACATGTGGATAGATATCCATTTTAATACCACCATTCCCTTTGTGCTTACGGGGAAAATAACAAATATAGAAGAAGATATGATAGAAATACAAGTTCATAGTTTCGAAGATGAGGTATATATTTACATTGATTTTGCATATCAAGGAATACCACTTGATTCTAACATTAGTAAAATATACATACGGAATTCGCCGGATGTGGATATTAGCGACGAATACGATGCAGAACTTAACCAACAACAAGAAAAGAGTCAAATTGCTAATGACATAATAAATATTGATAAAATTGTTTTTCACGAAGATTATTTAGAGGCAATAGAGATCAAAGAACAAAAAGAAGACTATCAACAAACATACAGTCTTTCTACACAAATAAACGATTTGATGGAGGATATTTTAGCCAGTAATTCGCAGCCCAGTAAAGAATTATTAAACGAAATTTTTATAATTACCGAAAGATACAAAAGCTTATACACCAAATATTTACTGAAAAAAGATTCTAGGGAAAAAACAATAGATAAATTATTGGAAAATAACTGGATAATACCCATCATTAAAAATAAACAAAGGCTTTTCATTTCTAACGAAATGAACGATAATAAGCATATTACAAATATATCGAATGTAGAACATATTAGCAATTTAATAAAAAATTTACACGAATTGGATACAACAAATTCATTCGAAGACAAATATGAAAAATTATTAGAAATAATAGACAATTTTTACAAATATGGTCTCGACGAATATTATCTAGAAAATGTTCATGAAGTAAAAACACCAATTAATACCTTTATACATAATCCAGAAGAATTAACCGACGAATTAGTGTCATTTGGTATATTGGTAAAAGAAAATGTGCCTACAATAGACAAAATCGCATTTAAAGAACAACAAACTAATGTAGGCGACTACATTAATATTTCGGCATTTGCCATTTTACCCGATTGTTTGCTAATTAGAGAGAAATGCAAAAATTTATCGGAAAATATTCTTAGACGGGCTTTAGTAAATGATTTGCAATATTACAATTACACTATTAAAAAAAAGAATCATTATGAACAAGCATTCGACGATTTACATGATAAAAAGAACCAATTTACATCACTCTTTGAAAAAATATTACACTATATTCCTTCTACAAGAGAAAATATAAATGAGAAATACATAGACAATTTAACAAACGATAATATAGAAGCTTTGATTATTAAACACTGTCTCAAAAAAATAAATCATAACAATATTTCTTTATATTCCTTATTAAAAGAATTGGCTCTTTATTCAAAGGACAAAGAATGTTTAAATGTAAATATTTTGAAAGAATTGACAGAGTATTTCAATAATAAAATTTTAGAACTAAAGCAGAAAATATTAGATACAAAAAATATAGAAATCCCGCCATCCGATAATCCAACATCCACATTTACAAAAAATTATCTTGACGGAATAGAAAATTATTACGACGGCGACAAATATACGCAACTCGGAAATTCGGAACTAATAAGCGAGATGATGAATGCAGATAATAACGAAACATTCATTTCGGTTATTTTGACTAAAAAAAACGACATGGTTGACTTTGCAAAATTCAATAAAAGTGCATATAAATATCTGGTAGATAACGATAATATTAAACTTCAAAAAAATAAATGTAATCAATATTTTCTTAGCAAACAATATCATACTGTCCGCGATTTAGACGCTGACAACAGCAAAGACATATATTTTGACAAGGAGTATGATCCCACGAATTATGGAATGTTTACAAAAGAAGAATTAGATGACGATGAAAAGTGTATAGAAACCCTTGTGACAAAATATAAGATTCCAATAGAAGAGGCGAAATACGAATACGAATCAATGCGTGACAATATGCGAAAAGTAATCCCTGGTCAATATGCTTTATTATATAACGACGGTCAATTCATAATATTTAAAAGAAACAGCCAAAATAATTGGGAACCAACAACCGAATTCAATGGGATGGACGGGACGAAGATTTTTTGCAATATTAAAAGCGATTGCTTTGCTACACATAAAAATCTATGTGCAAATTTGAATACTGCTAAAAAACTTGCACGAATTACCGAAATAAAGGAAAATATTAATACATTTGATAGCGAAATTGTCATGAAAAAAGCCGAATTCAAAACGCTCATGATTAATAAATATAACCAGGCTATGCAACAAAAAACGCTACATATGATAAACAAAAAGAAAACCGCCTTAATACAAAACAAACTTTTATACGATATTGGCACTTCTTTCGTCCCATTTGAGATTATTCAGTCGCCGTTCTTGGATTTATTCCAAGTTATTATTAATTTGAAAGAAACCGCAACAAAATACGAATATTTGATTAAATTTTGCGCAAATTATACGCGAGATGCCAATCCTATGAACAAAGATGAAACCACATACTGGAAATATTGCATTAAAACAAACATTAAACTTGTTCCAATGTTCATGTATAAACTTGCCATTAGTTATCATATAAACGATAATTATATCCAAGAAATGGCCAATCTATGCAAGGATCAAGGTGTATTAAGCGAAGATAATGATAAATTTATAGACAAATATTCCGGATACGTCATTAAAAATATAGAATATTCCGATTCTTATCAGTCGGAATCTATGCCAATCCCTCCTCAAAACGTTTTATCAAAATTAGATTTACATCCCAGAGCTAATGACCCTACCAACAGCGCATATGAAAATGTATCGCAAAAAAATGTGGATTACATAACAAAAATAATCAACGGACTTTGCAATAAAATGTATATTGTGCTTAACGACGACCAATTGTCGTTTATATACAAAAACGTAACGAGCGATTTTGTTAATTTTTTCAAAAACAAAACTTTAGATAAAAAACAAGAGCAAACCGTTCATTCCTATTACATTATGTATTTCACGTTAGCGTATTTTTCATTGGAAGTGTTGTGTGCAATACCCGAAATAGCTACTAAGAAACAATATCCCGGATGCGTGAAATCTTTTACAGGTTGGCCGGTGACAGACAAGGCAAATATATCCGGAATAGCATACATATCGTGTGTTGCATATAAAATGGCCATAAACGAATTCCCATGGAAAATATTAAGAATGAAAATTTTCAAAAAAGGCGTGAAATCGACACCCGAAACCATAAGCGAAGAAGTTCAGGACTTTTTAGATAAAATAATTTTGAAACCTGCAGCAATGAAAAAAATAAACAAAAAAATAAATTATTTGAGCTACATAGAAAAAAGAAAGGCAAAAGAAAAAGAAATATTATTAAAAAAACTAGACGATTTTTTGCCGCCCCAGAAACCTTATAAAATACTTTTTACTTTAACTAAAAACTATAAAAATCAGTCGCATAGCGCATTACAAACAAAAGCATATTATTATACAATATCATTGAACCATAACATACAGACATTAATTAAAAGGATTATTGATGAATCCGACCTCGTGATTGATCCAATTCAAGAGAAAATAAATAAAAATTACGATTTCTTCATTCATAAACCAATTTATGAAGATATTCAACAACTACAAATAATTAATAAATTATTAGATGAAAAATATTACCCGATAAGCTACTTTCATAGGAAAAAATATGGTCTGAACTATTTTGATTTATTTGCAGATGTTATGCAAAACGAAAAAACTATTAATGATTTCGTATTTTCGTCTTTATCAAATGTAGAAGAATCATTGCGGGTTATGTACCCGACGCTGCCAGATGATATACCAAAATCAAAGTTATTATTTCACGAATTAATGAAAGAACTTAATATAACAGTTTCAGCAAAAGAGCTTTCTAAAATATATACAGCAAATTACGAAGAAAAAATTCGCGACGCAGATATTTTCTACAAACAAATAACGCCAGTCCAAGATAAACTAATATATTTACTCAATAAATTTCCGGAAAGTGTGGTAGTGAATCACTTTTATACATTGTTAACAAATGAAAATGATATTGAAAACATCGCAGTTGAAAATCTAAATGCGGATAAAGAAACTATTAAAACATATATTACCGACTCTTGTTCATATAGAAGTTCAAATAAAAAGAAATTAAATGAACAGTTGGATATGTTGTTTGAAAGTATTTACGAAATTGACAAAAGATGGAAGCTAATAAGAACAAGCGAAGATGAAGTGAATATTTTCGCCAGTCCTGCAGCAGAAACACAACAAAACGCACTACATAATATAAAAAATCAAATAGAATTCATGTATAAAACGTTACCAGCCATGTTGTTAAACAATCAAGTATTCGACCCGGCAAAAATTCCAGACCACTGGAATGTTTCGAATATCCATTCTAATGATATAAAGGATAATATAAAATCTTACTATTATTTTTTAGAGAAATATGAACGTTGTTTACAAAAAGATTTAATAGTAGAATTATTTGAAATATTTAGTAAAAATACCGAAGGAATTAGCGAACTGTGTGATATAATTTTACTGTCAAAAGATAGTTACAACGATGATACCGTATACATCCTTTTGCTTTATTTGAATATGTTTTCGGCAAAGATGTTAATAGATTTAGCAGAAGAATTAAATACAAGCGATGCATTAACATGTGTATCTGATTATATTTACGATGGTTTCAACATATTTTCTTTTGATTTAATAAATACTTCATACGATAAAATATATAACGACGTAAATAGAATAAAAGAATCCGAGAAATTAACCGTAACTAATATGTTAAAAGATATGGGCGAAGAAGAAAGAATTATAGACAATGAATTTAAAAAGTATGGATTGGGTTGGAGATCGAAAGGGCAAAGTAAAAACGTGCGTGTTTACGAAAAAGACGACTACGACGACGAACGTAATTCCGAAAAATATGATAAAGATTCTTTTATGTATGGATTATTAGGGGACGTTTTTGAAAGAAACGATTCGAATATTGACCCCGATAATGATATAGATTTTATGGAGGCCATTGATATGGGCGATATTCCCGACGACGACGATAACGATTTCTTAGAAGAATAAAATATTGATATATCATAATAAGAAATATTATGAATTACTTGATAATTGTTTTGTGTATTTTAATAATGGTTGTATTATATTATGGTTTTGCAACAAAATCAAGCAGTGGAAATCTACAAAAAGTGCAAACAGCATTCGAAGAAAATACAGTAGAGGCGTTATATATAACTGAATCACAACACAATACTGCACTTACATTAGAAACTCCTATTGCGCATTCTTTTATGATTTATATAGATAAGGCCGATATTTCCAACGCGCTCCCTCACGAAACTAATATTGTCGAGCGGGGGGACTATGCGTCGTCGTCGGGTTTAATAATTTGCTATAGAGAAATTGACGACACGTTGGTAGTTAAAGAAGGAACGAACGGCAGCGAAAATTGGGGAGTATCTATAGAAATCCCTTTAAATAAATGGGTGTATTATGTAGTTAGACTATCTAAAGGCGACGACGACAGCGGCGTATGTGAAATATATGAAGATGGGTATTTAAAACAATCCTTCTCAGTGCCAGTGTCTATTAAGCAATTATATAACCAACCTATTTATGTCGGTCATGGCACGAACGAGGAGACCAAACATATATATATTGCCAATTATAAATATAGTTCGTCTGATGTTAAAGCTTCTACTATACAAAACGCACACCAAGCAAATGTAAACAAATATTCAAATTCGCGCGACGAATATGGTTTCAAATTTGATATTAAAAAGACAACACCAAGCGACTATAAGTCAACCCTGGCAAAAATTACATTTTAATTAGGTAAAAATACTTTAAAATAAAGTAATCATAACTTAGTATGCAAGATAATATACCATTCTTCGACATAAATACAATAAAATCTTTTGCAGACATCTACATAGATGTTGTTCAAGATACGAGTAAATTGTTGTCGGTTTTTCACAATGTAACTACACCAATAATATTTATAGAAGGAAATGTATTTGAAGAATATCTTCCTATGTTAGCCAATATTTTTTACCCGTTCATTTTATTTACCAATAACTATAGTGGTATGAACAAAGATATAAAAAAACTACTAGAAAATCCTAATTTGGTTGTTTGGTATTGTGAAGAAAAATTTAATAGTAATTTCAAAATACAAACATATCCTATACAACCATCACATAATGATTTGCATTTTAAAAGCCCGGTTATAAACTTTCATAATAAGAGTTTAAAAGAAAAAAAGATATTATCTCCGGCAGATAAAGGATTAATATCATACGATGAATTAATAAAATACAAATTTGTATTAATAAATAATAATGACAAAAGCTTAGTTTGGAAAGCATTGTTGGTAGGGACAATACCAGTTGTATTATATTCTTTGTCTTGTGATTTGTATATTAATTTACCGGTGTTAATAGTTCATAGGTGGGGCGTATTAACAGACGATTTTTTAGACGAAACCTACGACGATTTTATGAAAGACAATTCCTTACGATTTGACAAATTATACAAATACTATTGGATAAACGAGGTATATAGAAAACGATGTGAAGTTCGGTCGATCCAATAAATGAGCATGGTTTATTTATAGGAGGAATCCTATAAATAAATATATCCCAATATAATAATATGAAATTATTTTATCAGACACAAAAGACGTCTGAAAGAATAGAATTAAAATTTCCCATTTATCTCGACGATACTATTGGTGTAATCCAGAAGAAAATTTTGTATTCTCTTGACCCCAAAATACGACCTAAAAAATACGAAGAATTGTATTTGTTTACGAAAACTAATAAATCAACCTCTTCGCTAAGCATATACAAAGAATTATCTAAAAATTTCACCCTTAAAATTACAAGACCGGTTTTAGAGCAATTTTGTAAAAACTTTGTAAATATAAACTTGGACATGGTTGGAGAAAAGGATTTTTACGAATATTTCGACATTGTTAGTTTGGGATTCGATAATCAGCAATTAATGTATTTTCCATTGAGTGTTTTGTCAAATGGTAGTTTTTTTGTCACCAACCCATACAATATTGATACATTTACAAACCCAATACTAGTTGACACGCAAATGAATCGAGTTTTATTGGATATAGTAGACATATACGATGATAGTATTTATTTCTGCTTAGCTAGTGATTTATTTTCATTATATAGTGATCCAAAACATTCGGAATTTATAAGCAAAACATATTTCCCCTTTTTGTATAAAGAAAATGTCAAATTATTAAGTCAATTGACGGATCTAGAAGAAGATGCAAATGATAAAATTTTTGCAAATGATCAATCATCCTTAGATTTCATAAAATCCTATGAAGACGAAGAAATAAAAGTCGAAGGTATAAACACGATAGTTTTCAAAATTTATTCTGCAACTACAATAAATTTCCCAATACGAACATTATTCAATTTCCTACACGCAACAGAAAAATATCCTTTCATAAAACTCAACCCGGGTTTGCGTATAGAAAATTTGATAAAACTTTATTCAAACAAATTGACCGACGATAACGAAAAAGTCCCGTATTTAAACAAACGGAAAATACTAGATTTAAAAAATAATTACGGATTCGGAAACAAATTGTCGATATACATAAACATACCAGAAGAAAAGAGTGTAGAAACATTTTTATGTGAAATCGATGACAGTGGTATTTTACATGTGACTTTGCTAATGAATAATCAAATGAAGATTTTAAATCTGGAAAGTATTTTACAGGTTCATTTAAATAATTTGTTAATGAAAATCAATAATTATTTGGATCAATATGGTTTTATATTCCAAACATTCAATACATTTGATAATAATGAAGTGGAAATATTGAACGTAAACTATGAATGCACAGGAAATTATATGTTAAAAGATGCTTCTTTAGAACCAATATTCCCGTGTTTGTCACAAGCATTCAACATTATTGACTACGACGCAAAACAAAATCATTTTACAATGGTCTTCAAAAAACTATCGAATTTTGCAATATTGGAAGCAAATGAAAAATTAATATTAAACCACATGCAGAAGACGCAAAATGTTGGCGATTTGATAGAATATTTGATAGTAAGTAATAGCGAAATGACATACGAGGTTGCAGAAAAAGAAGTGACTAAAATATTGCAAGATTTGGATTTCAAATCCGACCGTTATCAAAATATGAAATTGTCTACTGTAAAGCACCCCGGGTTTCAATTAAACGGAATCATAAACAAAATAAAGAATACAATGACAATAAATATAACAAATATAAACAATATTAAATATTTGAAGGTGCTATCAACATATTTAAAATTTATCTTTTCTTACGCCGAAAACAAAATAAACGAAGATCTAATAGAAAAAAATTGCAAGAAAATAACCGAAGCCGACGAGGAAAAGGAAGTAAAAGAAATAAAAGAAATAAAAGAAATAAAAGAAAATAAAAACGAATTTGATGACTTTGATATAGACGACGATTACGAATTCGACGAAGATGAATTCCAGGAAGACGAATTCGACGAAGATGAAAGTAAGCAATCGGGTGGTGCAGCAGATAAAAAGGGTAAAACGAGTTTAAAAAATCCATCGCCATTTTTCCAAAAAATGTATGACAACGACCCCGAATTATTTCCAAAAAAATCCCAAGGTCCAAATGATAAATTTGCTGCATATTCAAAAGCGTGCCCTCCTAATTACAAACGCCAACCAGTAATGTTAAGAAAAGATGAATTCGATTATATTAATAAAAATCACCCAGACTCGTTTTACGGACATATAAAATATGGCAGCACTCCAGAAACCGAAGCTTACTACATATGTCCTAGATATTGGTCGTTCGCCGAAAAGACATCATTGAGCGAAGATGAAGTGGAAAGAAGAAAGAAGGCCGGGGAAGAATTGGTTATACCATACAACAATGTTCCTAAAACAATGGAAGAATTACCGGAAAAACAATCCATATATGAATTTCGTCATAAAACACAACATTTATCAAAAGATTCGTCTGGTAACGATAAATATCAATGGCATTATCCAGGGCTTATAGAGAGCGAAAAACATCCAAACGAGCTTTGTATGCCATGTTGTATGAAATACAACAAGGACATGAAAATAAGTGGTGCGCAAGTAAAGAGAATGAAAAAATGCACAAAAAACATTAAAAATTGGAGTTACAGCGAAGACGGATTTAAAAATTTTTTACCAAATGTACCAGACGAAGAAGAAAGCTCTAATCAAAATACCGATTATATATACAACGAAGTCGCAATTGGATTATTGAAAGACGGCGAACTTTGCAGACTTAGTGAAAAATTACAATTTTTCTTTAATTTTGATTCAAATACATGCGATCAAGGAAATAATATTCATGCTATAAAAGACGATACTACTTGCTTATTGAGATTGGGCATTAAATACGATGAGAAACAATCTTTTGTAGAGGCGCTAGTAAAAATATACAATCATATAAACGACAAAAACTTTACATTATCGGAATTCAAAAAGGTAATTGTCGACACTTTGACAATAGACATATTTTTAAGCTTGCAAAACGGGTCACTTGTGCAAATATTCCAACAATCGTCTACGCCTCAACAGCACGTAACCATAATTAAAAAGGTGAAAATCCTGAAAAAATTGGAAAAGGAAGAAGAAGGAGAAGGAGAAGAAGAAGAAGTTGAAGGAGAAGAAGAAGGACAAGAAGCCATCGACGAAAATCCAATTATCGCGCCTAAGACGAGTCCCGAAAAATATACAGATTCCCTATTATTTGAAAAAATCGGAAAAAAACATGAGAAATTCTTTGAAAACGTTGTGAATTCCTTTGAATATTTCAAAAAATATTTACTAAGCGACGACGAATACATTGATTATAAATATTTATGGGACATTGTATGTTCTCCTGATTCAAAACTATTTGACGAAGGTGGTGTTAATTTATTAATATTGGACCTTACTAATAACGATTCTACGAACAACGTTGATATTATATGTCCATACAATCAATATAGTAATCATATTTACTACAAAAATAAAAAATCAATAATTTTATTAAAAAACGAACTTCTTTATGAAACACTTATATTGTTCAAGAAAAAGAAAAGCGGAGAAAAAATATATGACCCACTATTTGAAAATGAAAAAATGATTCCAGAAGAAATAATAGACACAATAAAAACAATAAAACGACATTTATATGATAAGTGCAACCCATTTAAAATGCCAAGTATGCCCGATAAATTTAAATTTGAGGAAAATAATACCTTATCGGTATTATTGAAAAAAATAGAACCGATAACTGAAACCATCAACGCATACGTTATGAACTTTGATTATAAATGCATAGGCGTGCATATAAAAACAACGAAAAAAATGAAATCAATGGTAGGTTATTTACCATGCTATCCTTCTGCAATAAACCTGGAAAAAGATGAGAAGTATCTTTTCATAGATGACATGGCTATAATGTCAAATTACAACGACACGATAGAATTTTTGGATAAAATAAAAGCAGAAATATCATCAATAAAGTGTCAACCGCGTCTATTGATAGAAGAATACGGAAAAATAGTAGGATTATATACCGAAACAAAACAATTCATACAATTAAACCCTCCAGAAGATATAACAAATTTGCCCAGAAATCAGCCTTTACAAATAATTTATTCCACTAATCCAAACACGGTTGATTTATCTATATTCAACAATAATAACGCGACACTACAATCATCGTTTTCCCACAAATTAAAATTAGAACAAGACTTTTTTAATGTCTTTATGTTACTTAGCAAAAAACGCATAACACACCCCAACAATAATAAACACCGTATACATTTAGAAAACATTATAGTAAAAACAACCATGTCTCATGATGATAAACTAAAAGCACTAACAAAGATTATTAAAATTCTGCTGAAAGATTATGTAAAATTTCATGATTATGATCAAACTACATTAACAAATATAGAACGCGTTGAGTTATGCGACGACACCATAAAACCGTATTGTGATAGTGAGCGGAAAATGTTATTACCCGATAAAAACCTAATAAATAAGAGCAATAACGAAGAAAATTATTATAATAAATTGGCGGATGAATTATTAAGATATAGAACAACCTACAATTTCATTTTTAATCCAAAACATAATCTGTTTCTACCATCGGAGAATCTGCGGCTAAACTCCAACGAAATGTTATTATACGACAGCGAAATGACTCCGGCACTTTTTGATTCACTTATTCCATCACTAGAATCTTCATTCACCTTTGCTAAAAAATACGAACACGCGACTTCATTATACGGTTCCAAAGAGAAAAACACGGTGTCAATGGAAATAGCCGAAGCACCAGAAAAACAATCAAAAATAAAAGAAGGCGGCACACCAACTCCCATCAATCAATCCAATAAATTATTCAACGCCTTTCCTAAAAATACATACGAGCGCATCTATATAGGGTCCCCCGAACGTTCGCTTGAATTATTACGGGACATATACAACACATATAATACCCCCACGCCTCTCATAGATGTAAAAGATGTAAGGAGAATGATAGTGAATTTATACGAAGAATTTAATGCGAACTATCCCGACACTTTTATAAAATTTGTAAAAAAACAGGGCAAGGTAAAAATAGCAAAAAAAATAGGACTTGGTGACAAATTCGAACAAATCGTCGTAAACGACGACTTTTATATTACTAATTTAGATATATGGATGTTTGCTACGAAATATGAAATTCCAGTGGTTTTGTTATCAAACAATCCAAATGGGCTAAATGAAAATAATATGCACCTACTAACCCTACACAAAAACAGCGATGAACAATATATATTTATATCTGCCGCGGCGAGAAAAATGAACGAATCGTCAAGATATAGCATTATTTCGAAAAATAAAGAATTATATCCATTTGACATCATATTCGATATTAATAAGCTGCCTCAAACAACCCCAGACAATATTCTTGTAAAATATAAAGAATCGGATACAAAATATTATTACAATAAAGGCAAGTTCCAAATACAAGGAAACGGGTATCTTAGCTTGGATAAATATTTTCAAGAAAATATATTCTAAACCACTAAATCAATCCCTTTGGTTGCGAATAATGGAACATTATTAAACTTTTCAATAGCTATTAAAATAATAGATATAATCATGGCCAGCCGCCCATGATTTAATTCCACATTATTTGCATCTTCGCGCTCTATATAGCCCATTTGCTGAATAATACCTATTCCATAATCACCCGGTTCATAATCCGATTTAAGTTTGAATAAATTTGTTGTATTTAAAAAGGGATTTTCCCACCCTCTTAACATTGTATGCAATTCCAATAAGCCCAATGAAAAAACAATTAGGGCCTTTTTATTTGCATCCAATGTTGTAAATAATTCTAATGATGGATGATGCGTTTGTTTTTCGATTAATGGCATAACAAACAATGAAACCATTGCCAATCTTCCGTGTTTTAGTTCAGATTCTCTTACGAATGCCAAGTGTCCAATTTCCAAATCTTTTGATAAATCAAGTGGATCCCAAAATCCAAGCGGAGGCGTCGATCCACTATACATAAACGCATGCGCGTATGCGAAAAATCCCGAACAAAAAATAAATTTAAAGAACATTTTATGTATAACTAGTCTTGTTATTAACCCTTTTTTACAATAAGTAGTTTTTTCTTTTTAACATTGGTTGAATTCTCGGGCGCCTTTGCGATTTCCTCGTCACTAGTATCATCTACCAATACAATATCTCGTCTTTCTTTGATAGATTTGGGTTTTTGCTGTTTTGCGTTTAAAATCTTAAGAAGCGTTTCTTTTTCAACAACGTTCAATGCTTTAACCCGTTCCAATAGGTCATTAATTACTTTATTGTCACTATTATCGGGAAACTCGGCCATTTAATACATTGGAAAATATACTAGTATTTTATTTTCAATTTTAGATATAAAACTATAACGCGAATAAGATAATAATATGTTAAAAATACATCAACCAATTGTTGCACAATTAGACAATTTTATAGATAAAAACCAAGTGCCAAATATATTATTACATGGACCAACTGGTTCAGGAAAAAGAACATTGGTCAAAAACTTTCTAGGAAAATTGTATGGAAATACGGAAAAAGAATTAGTGATGTATGTGGATTGTGGTCATGGAAAAGGAATTAAATTTATAAGAGATGAAGTTAATTATTTTGCGAAAATAAATTGTAATCATCATACATTCAAGTCAATAATTTTATTGAACGCCGATAAATTAACAATAGATGCTCAATCTGCCCTTAGACGAACCATTGAAATATTCTCCAATAAAACGCGTTTTTTTATAATTATAAACGATAAAAACAAACTACTTAATCCATTAATTTCTAGATTTTGCGAACTTTATATTCCATTACCCAAAATAGATAATAAGCTTACAAATATGCATTATTACAACAAAAGTAAATGTTTCGACGAGTTAGAAAACAAACGTTTAGAAAATTTGAAACAATATATGAAAAAATTTGAACAAGAAGAGAAAAATTTAAAAACATATACAAAAATAGCACAAGATTTATACGATAAAGGTTATTGTGCCCGTCATTTTATTGAATATCTTATAAAAAAAAATTTTTGTGATAAGAAACTATTTGAAATAGAACAACTACGAAATGTAATAAAATGTGAAAAAATTTTAATTGTATGTATATTAATTAAAATATTTACTTAAGAATTCGTTTTTTGTTTCTATTATTTTTATTTATAAATATGTAAATGGATGATTTTAAACTTCAAAATTTACATGAATCAAAAAATGAATGGGTAGCTCGTTTAGTTACTATGCTAACACCATGTATTTTTAAAGGTTTCAAAACTTTATTTGATGAAGCGGTAAAAATGTCGGAAAATATGAATCAACCTAATAAGTATTTAATGACATTTCAAAATCTTTTAGTGCAAATTCCAAAGTGGAACAATGAAGTTATTCAAAATGAAACACAAAATATTATAGAAACAACCCAGTGTAATTACATATCGGATCTTATAGCATGTGTTCATATTATTCAATTAAAGGCATTAACGTGTGTAAGAGTTGGACAAACTGAAAAAGATGTGAACATTAATATCCCAAAATTAGAGGATTTTATACACAAAGTTTATATTAATTGCGCGCGAAATATTTATTCCAATATATATTTGTTTGAACAAGAGTTATTACCAATTAAAATTCAACAAAATTACAATAAGGTGGACAAAATTATAAAAGAAAATATTATTGAAACAGTTAGACAATCTATGCCAGTAGAAGACATATTGAGGGCGTATTTAGAAGATAGTGTTACAGAATCTTATGAAGAACCCAAAGAAACAACCGAGCCTACACAAGAAATACAACCTACACCTACACCTACACCCGCAAGTGAAAATGAAATCCAAGAACCGTTACATAATCTTGTAAGTGATAATGTGCCCGACGAAATTGCAATAGCGCCCCCAGAGGAGATATTTTCGATGGAAACTATGCCCGAAGAAACATTTTCAATGGAGCCTAAATCGCATGAAAAAATTGAGGAATACAATCCTATATTAGAAGAAGAGCTCCCGCTCTCATTAGAAGCAGAAGTTCCACGTCCATCTGATATGTTAACATCAGAAACCGACTTCAGTGAAAATATTAATAAAGAAGAAGACACATTAAAAGAACACAACGTCACCTTTTCGGGATTACCGGATGATAATACAATAAATATATTAGATTTGGAGGACGCAGACGATGCTTTGTTAGGCGTTGAAACGTTATCTTAATTAGTAAAAATACGAATTAATGCGTAAAACAATAATAAAATCATTATTTGTTTTATATAAATAATGATGCTCTTATACGCGCTTACTTCGTTGGGTATTTCTGTCTTGTTTTTTGTATACAAATATTTATCTATGTTATCGGAGAAAAATACTTTAGAAAGAGATAATGAATTTAAACAGATTATTAAAGAAACCGCAATTGTGGCTTCTATTAGTGGAGGCGTTACTTATTTTTTAAACGAATATTTTTACAAAGATTTTGCCAGTAAGATATTCGGTTCTACAACAAATGGCAACGTAACCCCAACCGAAATATTTACCGATAAACCCGGATTTTAATCAAAATTTTCAAACCAGTCGATAATCTCAAACAATTTATCGCCTTGTAACTCTTTTTCTATTGAAATAATGGAAATCGATGTAATATTATCATCGCAATTATTTTCATTGTCTGACTTATATAAGTTTAGCACTTTGTAATTATTTTCTAATTTTTTGTAATTGTTTATGAAAATAATTCCTTTTATTTTTTTCATTTTTTTGCTTTTAGTTTTTTTCATTACTTCTAACATTTCTTCTAATCCTTCATTTGTATAAGCCAATAATACGTCAAAATGATCTATATCTTGACTAGCGATCCAATTATTGTAAAATTTTGTTTTGTTTGGAGCACTGTGATATACAGGATAAAAACATGTAAGATTGAGAACTTCTTGTAATTGATTTATTAATTTTGAATTTTTTAGAACTTCGGCCGAGTCATTGTCTATTCCATGAAAACAAAGGATATTTAGTTCACTTTCCATTAATATAGAACATTATTATTTTGTTAAAAAATTTTCTTTAATTTCATCAATATTGATGATTTTCGGTTTTTTATTTTTTTCGTATTTTTTTTTGATATTATAAAACTTTTAAATAAATCATTTTCCAATTGCATATGTGGTGTGTGATTATTAACTTCTCGTGCGATCATCTTATATAACTTAAAATCCGGATATCTTTCTTCTCCTGATTTTTTATATAGCACGTTTCTTCCTTTATCGTCTAAACACCATTCGTTAATTAATAATTGAATTTCGTCGTTGTTTTCGTCTTCGACGTCGTCTATTTCATCAAAAAAGTAATCAAATAATGAGCATCCCAGACGACATAAATCAAAACTCTTGTTTGGTTTAACAATGTTGCGTTCGGGATTTAAAAAAGGTTCGCAATTATATTGCGAATGAGCATCGCCATCTTTGGAAAAAGAATTACTGAAAAATGTGACATTATTTAATGTGTATATGCTTCTACCAAAATCTATTATTTTCCAAATTTTACCAAATGTTGGAACTTTGTAATAGGTATTATTGTAATAATAATATATGTATTCTTTGTCCGTTTCTTTGAACATAATATTTGATGTATGGAGGTCATTGTGTGTAAAATCAAATAAATCTTGATACATGATTAAAATGAAAATAATTTGCATAAAAATAGCACTCCAACGAGGTTTGTCTAATTCTTCTGAGTTCATCAATTGCTCTAATGTATTGTTAAGGGGTTCCATAGCAATAACATTTACAGGATAATTTTTGATATACATATTTATTATTGGTTCGTCTTCGTCTTCGTCGTCGTCTTCGCTGTCGTCTTCGCTGTCGTCTTCGCTGTCGTCTTCGCTGTCGTCTTCGCCTTCGTCTTCGTCTTCGCCTTCGTCGTCTTCGCCTTCTTCGTCATCTTTTGTTGTGTTTGATGATAAAGATGAACGATCATCGCTATCATTGTCGCTTTCTTCATCGCCGTCCTCATCACCGCCCTCATCACCGCCCTCATCGCCGTCTTCATCTCCGTCTTCATTTTTTAACTTTCTAGGATTTAGTTTAATTTCTCCCTCAGTTGGTTCTGTAATTACAAATTCATCTAAGATAACTTCGTCAAAACTGCAATCATTTTCTTTAATAGCAATGTCCGTTACATTAATTTCATCGGCTTTTAGATCTATATTATCTCCAATTGTTAATGCGGGTTTTTTCATACCATGTTCAAGTAATATAGTGTTAAAACAACTGTCTATGGTAAACAGTTTATTTATATTATTTTTAAAATCTTTTGAGTCAACAATCACATCCAATTCATCAAAAACATTGTATTTGAAATCTTCTTTTAATCCAATAAATGAACCGTAAAACTGAATACCATGAATAAATTCGTGTTCGTTTAACATTTTACTGGTTACATAAGTGAATAAACCATCAATATATGCTGTATTATGTTCACTTTGTATATATGTGTAACCTTCCTCACTATTATTGCTAGGTAATTGTTTATAATCATCTTTTAATTGAGGTATTTTATTCATTGCAAGTTGCACAGGATCAAATAAACATGCATACTTAAAGAATACCTCTTTATTAATAAGATTTTTATTAGAATCCACACATTCACAGCAAAATTCATTATATGATTTCTTATCTGAGATTTTTAGTAAGTTATATTTTGATTTCAATACTATTTTATCATATTCATCAACACTATCTGAAAAAAACTTTGAATAAATAGGATTATAACATTGGACATTAGTTAAATTTGCGGATTCGTAATTTAAACATTCTAAATCATCTAACATAAAATAGTCTATTTGCATTTTTCTATAATATTCTACTTTTTATTTGCAAAATAAACGTTTTACTGCGTTATTATATGCATATATATATGCTTCTATATATATACATGACCCTAGAATTAAGGAAATTTGATATGAAATCGATAAAATTCAACCCAAATGAAAATGCCGGACCAGTCGTAGTTTTAATAGGAAGACGCGACACGGGAAAATCATATTTGGTAAGAGATTTGCTTTATTATCAACAAGATATTCCTATAGGAACTGTTATTTCAGGAACAGAGGCCGGAAATGGATTTTATTCAGAACATATTCCAAAAGTTTTTATTCATGACGAATACAATACAGCAATTATAGAAAATATATTAAAACGACAAAAAGTTGTCTTACGAAATCTTAAAAAGGAAAAACAGGGCTTAGTTGCTAAATCGAAATCGGTAGATCCACGAACATTTTGTATTTTAGATGATTGTTTATATGATGCTACATGGACAAAAGACAAGCTCATGAGAGCGTTATTCATGAATGGTAGACATTGGAAAATAATGTTATGTATCACCATGCAATATCCGTTGGGTATTCCACCCAATCTCCGGACTAATATTGATTATGTTTTCATATTACGCGAACCTTATATCGCGAATCGTCGTAGAATATGGGAAAATTATGCTGGTATGTTCCCTACATTTGAGTCATTTTGTCAAGTAATGGATCAGTGCACGGAAAATTATGAATGTTTAGTAATCGACAATAATGCTAAATCTAATCAACTTAGAGATCAAATATTCTGGTATAAGGCGGATTCGCATCCTCCATTCAAATTGGGCTCTAAAGAATTTTGGGATTTTTCAAAGGAAATAGATTCCGATGATGATGCACCATATGATCCAAACTCATCTAGAAAGAAAAATGCCGGCCCTACTATTAGTGTGAAAAAAGCCACGCGGAGATAAATATTTTTAAATATTTTTAAATATTATTCAATATTATTCGAATAATATTTAAAAGATAATGAAATAAAGACAAGAAATTTATCAATTAAATGGTATTAAAATATTGGACAATCTGGAATTTTTGTTGGTCTGTTGCGGCATATTCAAATATTATACCCTATACAAATTCGTTACATGCATCCTTAATAACAACCTCAATAATGGGTGGATATACGGTATATATAAACAAGAACGCTTATAAAATAAGAATAGGTAAGCGAAAAATAGTAGTAAAAGGCTTTTTATTGATGATTGGTGATTTTATATTTCATCATTTACCACTCATAATTGCGCTTACATATAAAAAAAACAAAGGGAAAAAAGGATGTGCAAGAAATGGAATAATACCTGTATTGATTTGGTATAGTTATGTTAATTGTTTTTATAATCCGCACAAAATTTATAATCGCAATATTCATAAATTAATGTTATCAGCATTATCTATTTTTAGTTTTCAGGGTTTTTATTCGCATATCATTTGTAAAAATAAAATATTTATGATGAAGAGGGGGTAGATGAGGTTGGAGGCACACTATTTTGTTTGAAGCAAACATTACCACAATATGTTCCCAAGGAAGAATTATATGTAAGGGTCGAAGAGGCGCCGGTATTTATTGGAAGCTGGGAATAAATATGCTCAGGAACATTAAATGTAGTGGAATTTTCATCATTAATTAAATAATAATTCACAGCCGGATCTTCAAAAAAACTATCAAACAAATAAGGAGTTCCGGATACATCATTCCAATTACCCATATCTGTAACAATTGTATCTGAAGTAATCTGGCTATATGATGCGTCTATATTATTTGTAATTTTGAAAAATTGTCTAGCATTATTGTCATATTCATCAAAATAAGGAGTTAATTCACCATAAGCATTCGTATAGCAATGAGAGGGGTCGGTTTCACAATTTTGCGAATACCATAAATTATTACTAGCCTCCTCGCAAATTACACTCGACGAATCTGTGCAAACATATAAATGTTCTGGTTGATTATATTCTCTATTGAATAAATCTTTAATATAGCTATCAGATGGCACACTACTAGCAGTTAGCCCTTGAAGATTAACGGTTTTACTTACAAATCTATCTATGATATAGGTTTGTGATGCATCCACCAAAAACTCCCAAGTAGGAATATCTGTTCCAGATATTTGCGAAGAATAATCGAACAATGGATATATGTCTTCATTATTAGCAGAAGGATCATACCAACTAATCCATTTATTCTCCCCTTTCCACGTGTAAGGAATAATTTGATAGTCATAATTATTCTCTCCTGTGGCATTTTCTCTTTTTACAACAAAAAAATTAAAAGCCTCGTTTTTCTCGGTCAAACCATAAACATTAGTAGCCGGATTTATATCGAAAGAAGAGATATCAGAATTAAAGGGCTCTATAATTCCACTATATAAATATCTATAAAAAATGACACATAACACGACTACTAAACCTATAAAAAGAAATAATGCTCTAAATCTATTAATACCTTTTATATATTTTAAAAAATCCGTAAAAACTTTTGTCATTATTTATATACTACAATTTTATTTATTTTTTACAAAGAGTTTATTTATACTATCCACAAAAAGATTCTTTTTTTCTACCCAATGAAATCTATCGCCTATCATACCAACAACTATTCCTTTTGAATTTTTCACTGGGCGTGGAAGCCACTCGGTATCATCTGTCGCCCAGTGTCTACGCAACAGAGGGGGCGGTCCTGAAATTAACTCCACGCTTGGTAAAATACCCCACAAATAATCGCCTTCGTCAATGGAATAAAAATCATATGTTCCGGGAGCTAAGTATTTCGCCATATTAAATTTATAAGATTTTTTTAATAATTCAATTTTATTTTTCTTCGTTAATAGGTTGACCCTTCATTTTAATATCTTTGTCGTCTTTTAGGCGAACTTCAGACTTATCAAATAATTCCTTTTCAATGTCCGAAACCGATATGTGATTACCATCGCTGTCTTGAACACTAAATAATTTACCATCTTCTGTTACATTCTGTGTAAGTTTGTTACCCGATTCCGCGGCTTTTCTTTTATTTTCTTCTATAGCATTAATTTTAGCATTCTTTACGCGTCTATCAAATTCATATTTAGCCTTTTCTTCGTTTTTATTTTTTTCGTTCATTAAATTGTTTAATTCGTCTTCTAAATAATCAACACGATTGGTCTTATACGCGTCTGGGTGCCACGGCATCCACATACCAACTTGTCCAACATAGACATCATGTGTAGGGTCTTGTTCTCTTAAAAATTTACAACGTTCTTCTGCCTCCTCTTGTGTAGAAAAAGACCCACGAACTTTTATTCCTCTAACATTTGTTGTAAATTTATTATCAATACTAAACTCATTTTCCAATTTTTCTTCATTTTTTCTTATGAAATCTTTGTAATCTTCGTCACAATTGTATGATTTAAGATTTTCTTCTTCTTCTTTTACATAAACTTGAAAATCGGCCATTAAGGCGTTTGCATCTAATTTATATTTATATGAAACGAAATTTAGAAATTCCGCAAATTTTGTCATAGATTTAGTGTAATCCCAATTCTTTAGAAATTTCTCAAAATAGAATAGTTCTTTTTTTTTAATAATTTCTTCTGGACTAACAAACGATAAACACGTGAATTTTTGGCTGGCTATAACCGGATCTTCGTCTAATAAATCTTTTGTAAAAGATGTCATTGTAATATTTATTGGGTTTTATTTATATAACTTTTGAACGTATTTTTTTTCTGCTATATATATATATAAATATGGTACCCGGAGATTTAGGAGATTTAATGAGACGCGTTGTCAAATACATGGTTGAAGGCTTAATTGTTGGCGCTGTAGCATACGCCGTTCCAAGAAAACAATTGAACTTAGATGAAATTTTAACATTGGCCCTTGTAGCGGCATGCACCTTCTCGATTTTAGACACTTTCGTTCCTACCATTTCGACATCGGTTCGTTCGGGTGCTGGCTTTGGTATTGGTGCCAACTTGGTCGGTTTCCCCTTTTTAGGTTAAATAGTTATTGATAATGTTTGTTACAAAAAACAAATATTATCTGATAAAAAATATTATTTAAAAATCAGAACAAAATGGTTCGTTTTCACGTGTGATTCTTCTAATTTTATATAAACTTTCACAGTTATATGGCAGTTTATAATATTGAGGAATGTTTTTATGATTTCTACGTATTGAGACTTTTATTATATAAAAATGTAAATCAGGATTATTTTCTAGAAACTTTAATCTAAGAGGAGCAATCTTATTAAAAATAAGTTCCGGATGAATTCTAATTGGTGTTTGTGGTTTTTCTGGACGCGCCTCTAAGAGATCATTCAATTTTTCATCTTTAAATCTACATGCCCAATAAAATAATGAAGAATCGCTTGCTCTACTGTAATCCTCTATCTTAATTTCTTGCGACGACATCAAAAACCACATTAATGACGCTTTAGTCGAAGAATTTTTGCAATGTAGATTGATATATTCACACAATTCAGACCTTGATGGTTGTGTATTTATCAGTAAATTAATTTTTTTTTCATAAATCGCTGTTTTCTTAATCCATTCACGGCGATCTTCTTCGTATTTTTGTTTTTTAAATGCATTCAGCTCTTTTTTACTTTTATATTTATATAGCAAATCATCCAATACGTCGTTATTAAGAAACCCGTTTCTTATGTCAATGTGTAAAGGAATAATGGTTATATTCAAATATTCATGAATAGATCCATAATCTACGATATATTTTGATAAGTTTTGATAAAACATGTTTCGGATTGTTTTTTCATTAAAATCGCCGACAAAGGGAATTCCTGTAATTTCTCCTGCATCGTCTATTCCCAAATATAATTCGCCATCAATATTAGCATTCAAAAAGGAAACTATATTCTTTGGAAATACATTTGCACAATATATTTCCAACGACTGATAAATTAATGAATTATAGCCCTTTTCTAATACTCCGGTTTCAATCATAGATTTGATGTCGTTTTCATTGTAGAAAATGTTACTTTGAACTTGTATACAAAACTCTTTATATTCTACATTTAGTGACTCTTTTCCACATTTTTCTCCCAGTGTTAAATGACTCATCAATATATTTACTTTGTTAACTCTAAATTGCTTTTACAATAATATTTTATTTTTTGTAAAATATTAATGCTGATAATTAGTTAATTAAGAATGTTTGTTAATCTAGTTGCTGTAAGCCATGCCGCCCATGCCGCTCATGATTCTCAATACATTGTAGTTGACCGCGTATACTCTGACCTTGGCTGTCTTTGTGCCTGTGACTGTTTCGTTCGACAATACAAGTTGGAGTGTGGCGTTGTCAATGCGCGAGAAGTTGCATGTGCCCGAAGGTTGGTGTTCTTCGGGGCGGAGAGCAAACGAGTAGACGTTGATGCCGGTGTCTGGGTGGCGTTTGTGGTGTTGCCAAGGTTGGACCAAGTCGAAGTATGTGCCTTCGCGCTCCGAGAAGCGGTCTTGGCCGTTGAGCATGAGTTTGGCTGTGACAACTGGATTTTCACCCCAGCAATGCATGTTGAGGGCAGTTTCCGAAAGAACGAATGTGCCCGCATCCGAAAGAGCCGAGACTGGGCCAGTTTCGACATCAAAGTAAGGATTGCCGGTTAATGCGCCTGTAGTGAGGTTCTCGAACTCGCCCGAGATCGATGCAGCACCTGTGGCAAACATGTTGAAACCGACTGTTGGTTGAGTAGTGTCGCCCGAGCCGGCAATACTTGTCAAGTATTCATCGGCAACAACGCCATCTCTGGCACCGAAGGCATGAATGGCGCTAGGTAAGACGTCAAGAGCATCGGTGTAGTTGAAAGGTTGGGCACCCAATAATGTGCACAAGCCCGCACCAGGTTCTAACGAGGCACAGTAGTCGACGTTGTCATCAGGTTGGACGACCCAGATCAATTCCTTGCAAGGATGATTGAAATTTAACTTAATCTTGTTTGACGACGAACCAACCGATTCATCGCCAGTGAATTGAAGTTGTTCAATCAAGTATTCGTGGGGTTGTTGGGCCATGCGTTTGCGTTCATCGGTATCTAAGAAGATGTAATCAACGTATAACGAAGCCGCAACCAACGATGACGAGTAGGCCTCGTTGACCTTGATAGGAACATCGGTTTGGGCGAGCGATGTCATTGCCCATAAGCACTCATCAATGGGGCGGAGGTCTAAGTTGATTTTGACCTCGTGGTATTGGAGGGCAATCAAGGGGAGCGCCAAACCAGGGTTTCTGCAGAACCAGAATTGAAGAGGAACGTAAAGAGTTGTTTCGGGTAAGGCTTTGCGGGGGGCACAAACTTGGGCAGGAGCTTCGCTCGTGCAAGGACCATCGACATCGGCGAACGAAGGATCGGTGATGTAAGTTAAAGCAGTGGTGTGGCCGACCATCTTGTTGTAGCAGACTTCTTGTTCCGATGTCATTGTGAGTTGATTCCAGATGTGCATCCAGTCGCCGAATTGGCGGTCGATTCTTTGGCCACCAATTTCAACTTCTACGGTGTGAACTAATTGTTCACCGGGGTAATCTAACCAACGAGCGTATACATCTTTATCCGACAAGTCTTGCGAAATTTCGGGCAATGTAACTTGCAAGTAGGTTCTGTAGGCCAAGTCGCCGTTGCGCGAGATGGTGCATGTTACACGGCGGCCAAAATCGGCCATGCCATTGAATGTTTGTTCAATAGCTTCCATGGCAAAGTTTGTGTGACGTCTGTATGTTACTTTCCAGAATGTAATTTGTGCGTTACCTGTGAGGTATACGTCTTGCGCGCCGTATGCTACTAATTGCATCAATCCACCACCCATATTTATTATAATATTCCTAAAGAAAAAAAATTTTCAAAAATGCACATTAAAAATAATTAAATTTTATGTGCCTTCATTTGATTCATTTTCAAGATTTTTCTTCAAGAAGTGTTGTAGGTATTTTTTTTTAAAATATTTGGTTTTTTGTTTATGTTTCTTGGAAAACAAGTATTTATTATTAAATTTTTTCACGGTCCAACCTTGATCTAAGGAATTGTATATAAACATTAGTTCCTTATAAAATATTGGATCAATTTCCATTATAATATAATCCTTAAATTAATATATAGATTTTTCCTTATTAAATGTTATAAATAAATGTTTAAACCAAAAACAGATAGTCAAATTGTATTGCAAAAAAAAGTCAATACATTAGATGACACACACGACGATTTCAGTAAAAAATTCTTAGAAGACAAAAAATTAATTCCCGAATTAGAAGAAAAAATAAAACAACTAAAAGATAAAAAGAATACAAAAGGATTGGATATTTCACAAAAGCTTCTCTACGTAGATGAAATAAAATCATTAACAAACCAACTACGTAAATGTAAAACAAGACATAACGATTATTTATTAAATAATTCAAAGTATATATTCACATATTTTGAAGATAAGAAAAACGTCAGTATGGGGAAGACAAAAACAAAAATTTTAAATGATTTTTTTAAAATCGAAAACGAAGACGATAAAATAATAAATAAGAACAACGACCTACTTCAAAAATATATGCAAAACGTTGATCCAATGTCGCTAAATTTTAACGCATATATAAATGTCCAGGATATTTGCATAAAATGTAACAAGGGAGAGCTTATATATATAGAAAACGAAGGAATGAGTGTTTGTAATGTTTGTGGAAAATTTGTTAGAGTTATTACAGATAATGAAAAACCTTCTTATAAGGAACCGCCGAAAGAGGTATGCTATTATGTTTATAAACGAATTAATCATTTTAAAGAAATTTTGGCACAATTTCAAGCAAAAGAATCGACAAATATTTCCGACGAAATCATGAATAATATAAAAAATCAAATAAAAAAAGAACGTATTACTTTATCCGAATTGACAAACGAAAAAACAAAAGAAATATTAAAAAAACTCGGCTATAGCAATTTTTATGAGCACATTTCATTTATAAAAGAAAAATTAGGAATTAAGCCCCCAATAATGACTCCAGAATTAGAAGAAAAATTATGTAATTTATTTTTACAAATTCAAGCTCCGTATTCAAAATATTGTCCAAAAGATAGAGTAAATTTTTTGAATTACTATTATACTATTTATAAATTATGCGAGCTGTTAAATCACCATGAATTTCTACCACATTTCCCTATGTTAAAAGACCGGGATAAAAGAATAGAACAAGACGAAATTTGGAAAAATATTTGTATAGAATTAAAGTGGAAATTCATACCAACATTATAGTGGTGGTGGGGGAACCTAGGTTCCCCCATACCCCCTCCTTTAAACGTAGTCTCATAAATCCCGAAAGGGGGGCATGAGGGAACCTAGGTTCCCCCATACCC
>MDTA01049510.1_pt1 | contig 48263 bp, 43 predicted proteins | sample 811151 | NCBI WGS metagenome assembly MDTA01 (sample SAMN05326648, study PRJNA326480) | marine metagenome | isolation source: seawater | place: Indian Ocean: South | collected 2010
CAAATGTTTCAGCCAGGCCACTCGGATGCGAGTGGCGTCTTCTTGGTCCATTATTTTTATATCGAAATCGGTTATATCTGCGCCTAGTGCCGTGCCTGTTGGGATGATATCAAACTGTTGCGCCATATTTTCTCCTATTAATATTCGTTAAGCGTAGCCCAATTGGCCGGGTATAAAAAGAGCGCTAAGATGCCGCTAGCAGAATTAACAGAGGGAGACCAATATGCCGTTTTACCACTGGGATGATTTGACTCGTAAAAATCTCGCCAAACCGTCGGATTCTGAAGGCAGCATTATCATAGGTGAGAATATCACGTTAAACCGCTCTATAAGTCAGCCGGGAAAAGTTGCGCGGCCCCATTTTCATGGCTGTGAGCAGATGATTAATGTGGTATCCGGCCGTGCCTGGTTTCGGGTGGGCAGCGATGAAAAAGAGGTCACAGTCGGAGATATTGTTCATATTCCGCCGGGCACCGAGCATGAATTCAATAATATTGGTAGCGAGGAATTCGTTTATTTATCGTTCAAGAACAAATCTGAAGATTGGCCGCCTGCAACGGCGTTGCCAGATGAGAAATAGTCACAATTCTGCCATAGAAAATCATTCTTTCTAATTCTTACCGCAGATAGACAGGTCAGACTCTTCTACTGATTGTGAGAACGGTGGATCATCTCTTGTAGCTTTTCAAAATTTTCCGGACCCATTGGTATTTCGCCATCATTGATTTGGCGATCCAACTCAGCGACGGCATTATTGTAAGGGGTTCGAATACTGTGTTTGTTGCCGCCCCTGCATACGTGGCCGGTGATGAGGTCCATCTCACTCTTGCGGCCTTTGGTATAGTCGTGGATTGGAGCGGTAGTACCGTTCCCTCCTACATGCTTCATTAGCGTTTGCATCGTTTTAATCAATTGCTCGTCGCTTGCCCCAGTAAGCTCGTCTGGGCTCATTCCGAATAAGGGCTGCAATTGATATCCAAGCGCTTCGCCAACTGCCATTGACTCGCGGCCTAATCCTACGCAGATGTCGATCATGCCTGGAAGATCTTTGGCTTCCCAGTTCGTTAGGCCAAGCAAACCGAAAGGACCCATAGTCATAGTGTTGGCAATCAATTTAGTCCATTTTGCGTCTTCAATATTCTTGGATATGTCGACCTTTGCGAAATTCTGCATGATTTTCTGAACATCTATTAGGCGAGGTGTCGTCGAACCGTCAAACTCGCCAACGGCAAACCAAGTGCCGTCTCGCGTGGTGTCGCGCTGAAGTACACCCGGCTCATATATTTGGGCCGATAGCTCAACTACGGCGCCGAGTGTGCGTTCGCGTCCGACAATTCCGGCGATTGTGTTATTGTTCATGCCATTCTGAAGTCCGACAACGATAGAGTTTTTCTTTAGGTAAGGCTCTATAAGAGCTGTCATCCAGCGTGTGTCATAGGATTTGACGATGATGAAGGCGAGGTCGAATTCCGACCCCTGTTCAGCCAGTTCATGCACATGCAAGGCGTTGAGTTTTATGTCTACAATCCGATCGGTCATCGTGACGACAATCCCATCTTTGCGGACTTTTTCGACCTGTTCCGGCCATTGATCAATTACGGTAACATCAAGGCCTGCTTCGGTAAGGTCGGCGCTGACTGAGCCTCCAATAGCGCCACATCCCAGGACCGCGATTTTTTGCTCTGTCATCGTTTAAGGCTCCCGATATTCCCGAACATCATGGTCGTCGGGCCGTCCGTTATTGAGTGTTTCTAAAATCCAATCAGCGATCGCGGGATAGATATCAGGCGTTACTTCGCCCATTGGATGGAATACATCCTCATACATCCAAAGTTCTTTTGGGCATTTCAAGCGGTTGATCCATTTCTCCACGTCATCCGGTGGGCATAGCTCATCAAGTTCGCCGGCTACTAGTAGGTAGGGCGCTTTTAGGTTATCGCCTGCAGAAAAAAAGAAATCGTCCATTTCATCTGCATAGGTATCGAATTCAGCTTCATCATCTATATTCGTCATATACATATAGATGCGTTTGAAGTTCGGTTGTGCCTGATTAAAGATGACGTCCGTGGGGCACACATTAGCCATTTGACCGACGCAGCACTTCACGCGCTCATCGTAGGCAGCTACCTCAACGGAATAACGAGATCCCATAGAGGTTCCAAAAATGCCGATTTTACCGGAATCGACATCGTCGCGAGCAACCAGCACATCCATTACGCATTTTCCAGCAGCGGCATACTTGCCAATGGTTTGCCAGACTTGATTGATGTTGCATTCGCCTTGGCCTGGTCCGTCCATCACACAGATGTTCATCCCGCGGCGAACAAATTCATTATTATACGGGTTTGGGAAGTCTTCCTTGATGGCATCCATACCAGGCAGATAAAGAACGGTCGGTTTTGGGCCGTTTCCTGGGGCAGCATGAAATAGGCAATAGACATTTTCTCCATCGCCGATATCAACTTCGAATCGAGTTACTGAATCCCCATGAATTTCCATCATCCGGTTATAACAACGGATAACACTTGCGTGCGCAGCAATTTTTCGAGGATTACCATCGACCGGGATTAGATGTTGTACTCGTCCCCAATAGAGAGCCGCGCGGTGATAATGTTGTCCGGCGGTGATTTGGCGGTCTGTATCATAGGCGGCGTCTGCTAACTTTTCCTGCTTAGCCGCTGCGCGCGCCCATTCTTTCGGGAATGACCGACGCCCCTTAACACGTTCGAAGACTCGTTCCATATCGCCATATTTGAAACCCCTTTCGAGTCGGTTACCCATCATACCCGGGTGGAGGATATCTTCATTATCGGTAAGCTTTAAAAGCCCGTCAAATATCCAACCCTGGTTTGCACGCGGTCCTTGTTTGCGCATTTTCATTCCCCCTCCCGCAAGTTGGCAACACCGTTATTTATATATTGCCGTTTAACGCGCACTCGGCGCATGGCCATGTTCTTTGATGTAGCGATGTCGCTGTGAGAAAAAGAATATAGAAAATAGGGCCAAGCCGATCACATGTGTGTACCATTCTGGCCAAAAGAGGCATAGCGTGACCGCCGCCAATAATATTCGTTCCGCTACCCCAATTTTGACGTAGAGAAAGCCGACCATTACCGCTGCGAGCCCCATAAAGCCGACAAGGCCGAAAAGTACGACCTCTGCCACTGCTAGAGGTTGGTCAAGCAGAAGAACTGGACTAAAGGCGAATAGCATTGGCACCACATACATGCCTTTTGCCGTTCGGAATGCCGCCCATGCGCCCTTATTTGGCTTGGCATCCGCGATACCTGCTGCTGTATAGGCAGGTACGCAAACCGGTGGTGTAAAACTCGAGTCCAAGCTAAACCAGAATACGATCAAGTGCGCGGATAAAATCGTAATGACAATTTCATGACCTTGGCCCAATTCTAATAAGGCGGGTACAGCCATAACCGATAGTACAATATATGATGCGCTGGTAGGCAAGCCCATACCGAGAACGAACGATGCGAGCCCAACAAGGCAAATACCCAAGAATAGGTTGCCAAACGAATACTGGGTTACCAGGGATGCAAATTTGACCCCGAGGCCTGTTTGGTAAAGCGCACCCATAATGATACCGACAGCGCCAACCGCCGCTAGAATAGGCAACGAACGTCTCGCGCCCATTTCGAGTGCGTAGACGGTATTCCAGACGCCGTATTTGATAGCATCCCATATTGCCGCGAATGGTGGTTTTCCATTATGAGCAATGCAAAGTTCTACCGCACCCTTGATGCCGGCTATTAATACAATGCTGAGAAGTCCATATAGGCCGGCCTGCGGCACCGGTCTGCCCATCATCATGACGGCCATTATGACAAAGGGCGGTAGTAGGTAATACCAACCTTCCTTGATAACCGGCCAGAGTCGAGGTACTTGGTCCGAGGGAAGACCGGTGACCCCGCCTTTACGTGCCTCTAGATGTACGACCGCGTAAACCGAGGTGAAGTAAAGGACTGCAGGTAGAATAGAAACCTTTACGATCTCCCAATATGAAATGCCGGTGAATTCGACAATCAGAAATGCAGATGCACCCATAATCGGCGGCATAATTTGGCCGCCTGTTGACGCCGCGGTTTCAATACCTGCTGCAGTTTCCGGCTTGAAGCCGGTTCGTTTCATGAGCGGGATGGTGAACGGACCAGTCGTAGCGACATTAGCGTTTACGCTACCAGTAATCGAGCCTGTTAGACCGCTTGCCATAATCGCGGCTTTGGCTGGGCCGCCACGTAATCGGCCGGTCGCGGCAATTGAGAGTTTCATATAGTAGTCGCCTGCCCCCATTCGCTCTAAGAATGAGCCGAACAGTACGAACAAGAAAATGAATACTGAAAATACGCCGACCGGCAGGGTATAAATGCCGTCGGTGGTCATGAAATGGTGATCGACGATACCTTCCCAGGTGGCGCCTTTATGGGCTAGCGGTCCTGGGAAAGACGTTCCGAAATAGGTATAGACGATAAAAAACATTGAAATCATTGGGAGTGCAGTATTGATGGTCCGGCGTGCAGCTTCCCAGGTGACTAAAAGCGCAACCGTACCGAAGAAATAATCATAAATTGTAATATCATCGACGAGTGGCAGGCGTTGGATGAAATAGTCTAGATTAAAGAGAGGATATGAGAGTGCGGTAATGACGAGCACCCAAAGCGTTACCGACCAGACTAACCTCCAACCTTTTTCTTCTCGGTCACGGAAAACCAAAAATACTAGTGACATGCCGAGTAGATAGGTGGTCGCCCTTTGGACAGTGTTCTCGTAACCTCCAAACAGTGCCAGATCGAGATGCCAAAGTGCCATCGCAACGGCCAAGATGGTGATAAGCCAATCGTACCAAGTCTTGTCCTCACGGATGACCATGTAATCTTGTGAACTTGAACTGCTTGTCTCCGTCATATCTACCCTCCACGAAAAGCCCCCGCACGGTCAGCAATCTGGCTGTGCGGGGGTATTCTTATCGTTATACGGTTACTCGAAAATACTACTTAAGAACGCCTTGCTCTTTGTAATATTTCGCAGCCGCCGGATGGAATGGGAAGTTGTGGTCTGTTGCACTTTTCTTCATACTCCAACGCTTAAAAATTTTATGCACATTGTGCAGTGTCTTCACGTGCTCATTTGAGATCTTCAATAAATTATAGACCAGCTTATCCGGAGTCTTGTCAGTGGCAATCACAACACCACTTGTGCCGACCGAAGGTGTTGCGTTTGGTGCGCCTTTATAAATTCCGCCTGGAATCTCACAGTCGTTAAAACCGGCTTCGATGAGCATTTTGCGGGTACTTTTGCTCAGCGTCATAAATTTAAGGGGTCGTGATAGATGTGCTTCGATGCCCTTCGCATTAGGAATGCCAGAATTATGGTTATAGAAATCGAGCGACCGTGAACTGAGCTGACGCGCACTAGCGCCAACGCCCGCGAAAACCAATTTAAAGCCTCGTTTTTTGAGGTCTTCATAGCTTGACCCGTTGTGTTTAACCATCAAGCCGGTGATATACTCGGTCGATGAACCCCGCTTGCCCACACTAATGTTAAGCGGTTTTTTTGATTTTACAAAATCGTCGAAGGTTTTGATGCCACCGTCCACAAGTTCTGCAGCAGAATACATATGGTAGCAGGAATAGTAGAATGTTCCGACCATGCGCAAGTTGCTAAATTTCTTGCCATAAGGCGATTGACCTTTAAGGGCATTCTTACTCAAATTAGCGAACGAGAAACCGATATCGGCTTTACCTGAGCCGATCATTTTCGGATTGGCACGGCCGCCACCGGGAATCACACTAAGTTTCATGTCTTTTGCGTGCTTGTTGAAGTTTTCTGCGAGGCCGGCTCCCAAACGACCAAACGTGCCGCCTAAGGAACCAACAGCAAATGTGTATTGCTCGGCACTAAAAGCTGGTGTTACTAGGCCCGTTGCAGTAAGGCTCCCAAGAGCGATAATGGAAACAGTAAGCTTTTTCATTAGATAACCTCCCCATGGGTTAATGATGTTGCGCGCAATTAGACTTTTTGTCGGTTTTTATTATGCGTGCTATTTAGTTTTCTAAAAGCGCTATATTTTCCCTCAAGTACATCTGACTCTAGCAATATAAATGGCGAATTGAATTTTTGGGAGTCTAAAAACCATCAGGTGCCTTCTAGCACGTGGCCTTGTTCGAATAGGGCTTGAGGCACCATTGACTAGCAGAAATATTTATCCGAGGAACACGGCATTCTAATCATTGTCTTTTTTTGTGCTTTCTTTAATTCCGTCGAGGATCCATGAAATAGTCCATCGACCGGCGAAGAATATTGCTAGGGCGAGTAGCAGAAATACGACGGTGAAGTAGGTCGGGAAATCAATTTTATCCATGTAATGGCGCCACCTTAAATTTGCCTTGGCGGCCTCTCGGCAAAGATAAGTCGTTGAGTATTTGCCCGGTGGACCGCAGCTTACTTCTATTTTATCCTCAAAATCTTGCGGGACCTCATAATCGGTTTCGGCAATAATATGGAGCAGGCTGATAGCGACGCCGACAATTACGAACATCACCATACCAATTCGTTCGAATCCAGTTCTGTAATGACCGAATCTATTCATAGTCTTTGTGTTGAATTTTTTGGCTCAGCGCTGCGGTTTTTGAAGTGAGTCCAGAAATCGTATGATGCTAATCCAATTCCTAGAAATATAACGATTGCCAGATCGATTTCTCTGACAAAGACCACGACTACGCTTAAAAACGCGAAAAGCATGATGAGTGAAATGGCCGCAAGTATTTTATCAGTCATTTTCTATGCTCTCACTCATTCATATTCGAAAGTGCGCCGGTTAACCATCCTGCGGTTCGCAATAGCCGTGCATCATAGCCGTGCTGTCCAACGAGCTGCACGCCAATCGGCATGTCGTCGGTGCTGGTGAGTAATGGCAGGCTGATTGTTGGAACGCCGCAATACGTCCATAGCGAACAGAAAATCGGGTTGCCAGTGTAATCGAGTGTTTTGGGTGCGGCTCCTGTGGCAGCTGGTGTCAAGATGGCGTCGTAGCGCGAAAATATTTGATCTAATCCAGCATTTAGCGTTTTGCGTAAATCGAAGGCGCTGGCGTAATCAACCGCTTTTACGGTGCGTCCTACTTCAACCATGCCGCGTAAGGGTTCGCTCAATTGAGTTGGATCCTTGTCGTAGAGCGGCCCAACATTCTTTGCGATGTCGGCAATCATTATTGTCCGATGTAGGTCGACGGCGTGATGGAATGGTTCTGGCAGCTCTACTTCGTCGCATTTGTCGCCTAATACATCCGCAAGTTCTTCAAAGCCCGATTTCACGTCGGGCCCGGCTTTTTCCCAAACCGGCGATTTGACGAAGGCAAAAACCGGTTCGACGGGAGGTTCAGTGGATACATTTTGTAAGAGTTCCAATGGTGCCGTTGGTCTCATGTCGGGGTCTGCGGCATCAAAAAGTGAAAGCGCATCTCCGATAAGGGCAACATCTTCGACTGTCCGCCCAAAAACGCCGACCGTATCCAAAGACCGTGATAGCATTAATGCGCCATGGCGGGAAATACGCCCGTGGGTTGGTTTGAAACCCACTGTGCCACAGAAAGATGCCGGTCTGATTATCGAGCCGGCAGTTTGACTGCCGATTGCAAGTGGTACCATGCCGCTTGCAACAGCAGCGGCGGAACCGCTTGATGAGCCGCCTGGTGTTCGTTCGGGATCGTGGGGATTGCGGGTCTTGCCGGGACTGTACATTGCTAGCTCGGTGGTAACGCTCTTACCCATAATTATCGCGCCGGCCTGACGCAAAAAGGCGACAACAGTGGAATCAGCCGTTGGTGTGCGGCCCGTGAATAGGGGCGTACCACATTCAGTTGGCATATCAGCGGTATCGAAAATATCTTTTACGGCAACGGGCAGCCCGAGTAGGCTCCCAGTAGGTAAGCCAGATTGGCGGTGTTCATCAGCTGCTTTAGCTTGTGCAAGTGCGTAGTCGACATCGAAATAGGTCCAGGCTCCGATCTGTTCATCCATCTCGGCAATTCGCTCTACGCAAGCGCTCACCAAATCTTGAGATGAAAACTCGCCCGCAGCAATACCCAAGGCGGCCTCAAGGGCGGACAGGGTGGCCAATGATGTCATATCTGAAGCCTCATTTTTTTCCATATAGGTAATCGGGAAGCCAAAGGGCGATCTCAGGGAAGCTATAGAGGATGGCCATGGCGAGGACGACCATGGACAAAAATGGGAGTACACCCTTGAAAATATCAACTAATTGAACATGCGGCGGGGCAACCCCTTTTAGGTAATAGGCCGCCATGGCCATGGGAGGCGTCAAGAACGAGGTCTGCAGGTTGAGAGCCACCAGGATACCGAAAAACAGCGGGTCGATATTGAAAATGGCCAGCATGGGCAGAAAAATAGGTACAAAAATGATGATGATTTCGCTCCACTCTAACGGCCAGCCAAGGAGAAAGATAATCAGTTGCGCGAGGATGAGAAACATCAACGGCGATAGGTTCATTGATAAGACGAAATCTTTGATGATGTCGTGTCCACCGAGATACGAAAAGACTGAGGCGAAAAGCCAGGAGCCAACGAAGAGCCAGCACACCATCGCGGACGTACGGACTGTTAAATAAACGGATTCCCTCAGTCTGACCCATGTGAGTGTGCGATACCCTGCGGCCAAAAGTAGCCCCCCCAATGCGCCGACCGCGGCAGCTTCCGATGGGGTTGCTAGGCCGAACAGGATTGCGCCCAAAACGGAAAGAATGAGAAAGGCTAGAGGAAAGAAGGACGTGGCCATCATCCAAAGGACGCCAAGGAAAGAGCTATCTTCGATATCCTCTTCTTTGGGTTTTGGTGCAAGGCTGGGATTGAGGGTAGCGCGTCCGATGACATAGAGAATATAGAGGCCGGCCAACATGAAGCCTGGGATGATAGCGCCAGCGTAAAGTTTCACTACCGATACATTAGATGTTGCGGAATAAACAATCAGCATAATGCTGGGCGGAATGAGGATGCCGAGACAGCCACCTGCGCAAATGACGCCTGCGGAAAAACTAGTGTCGTAGCGGGCTTTGAGCATGGCAGGAAAGGCGAGCAGCCCCATAAGCGTGACAACTGCGCCGACGATGCCGGTTGCAGTCGCGAACATGGCGCAGGTAGCAAGCGCAGCGATAGCCATGGAGCCAGGCATGCGGCGCATGGCGATTTGCAGGGTAGTGAACAGCCGGTCGACGACATTTGCCCGTTCCACAATGTAGCCCATAAAGAGAAAAAGTGGCACGGCGGTCAGCACGTCGTTCGCCATGACCGAGTAGGTTTGATTTACGAACAGGTCAAATATTTGATTGTCGAAAATCGATTGCATGCGTTCAGCGTCGTAATAGGCGTAATAGCCGAAGGCGACGCCCATCGCCATCAGGGTGAAGCAAATCGGAAAACCCAGTAAAATGGTGAAAATGAAAATGCCGAGCATGAAGACGGCGACTTGGGGGTCGGTCATGTCATGTTTCCCTTGCCGTCTTGATTGCCTTGGCTGCCCTGATCACCTTGATCATCAAGGTCGTATACATGCGCGTGCTGCATCACCAATTCCATTTCCTCTACATCTTCGAGGTGAGGCGGCCATTCGCCGGTTCGTATGCACATAATGCAGCGGCATACCTGTGCGATGCCTTGAATGAAAAGCAAGGAGCCCGCAATGGGGATGATCGATTTAAATTGGAATATGGGCACGTTGGCTGGACTCATGACGCTCACTTCGCCTCGGCCGCTATTGTAGGACCAGGATTCTCCAGCATAGTCCCATCCCGCAATGATGAGCGCGATGACGCCGGGAAAGAAGAACAGGAAATAAAGCACAAATTCGATGATGGCTTGGGCTTTCGGCTTCCAGAGTCGATATAAGACATCGCCCCGCACATGGCCGTCCCGCGACAAGGTATAAGCACCGGCCATCATGAATAGCGCGCCGAACATCATATAACTAATATCAAACGCCCAACTGGTTGGATCGCGCATTATGTAACGAACGAAGACCTCGTAGCCGATGCCTACGGCCATTATCATGATGCACCATGCGAAGGCCTTGCCGACCCAGGCCGTCACTGTATCGATCAGTAGAATAAACTTTTCCATCCGCTATCCCAGCTAATGAATGGGAGATATGGACAAGGAACGAGGCGACACAGATTTATATCGCGCCGTTTGAAGCCATTGTGATTGGACTAAAACTTGATTTCGCCTGGGAAGTGATGTTTGAAGGCGAGTTTGTAGTCAGCGGCGTTCATCAGATCGTAGAATGCAACACGGTGAGACCAATCCTTTTGGCTTTTGACTACCTTAGCAAAGAAGGCATCACCTTCAAGTTTCTTGAGGACCTCGTCCCAGGATGCCAACTGCGCTTTCATTACCGCTTCCGGAGTTCGATGAACTTTTACCTTGTCTTCGTGGATAAGGCCCTGCAAGTCCTTGGAATAACTATCCATAGCGAAGCCGTAATTAGCCGTGTTCGCTGCTTCAGCGCTGTATTCAAGAATTGCCTGCAGTTCCGTTGCCAGCTTATTGAACTTATTTTTGTTGAAGATAATCTCGAAGAATTCAGCAGCCTGATGATAGCTTCCCATCATATAGTTTCTGGAGACGTCGTGGGCGCCAAACTGGCGATCCGACGTTGGGTTGTTAAATTCAAAGGCTTCAATAACACCGCGCTCGAGGGCAGGTATGATTTCGCCACCGGGTAGCTGCGTCACTTTGAGGCCCATGCCCTGCATAATGTCAGTAGCGAGACCGACAGTACGATATTTTAATCCCTTCATATCGTCTGCTGATTTAATTTGATTCTTGAACCAGCCAAGAGGCTGTGTCGGCATCGGCATGCAGAAAAAGCCGACGAGATTAAGTTTTAATATGTCCTGAACCAATTCACGGTAGAGTTCTTTTCCACCACCGTAGTGGATCCAGGCGAGGATTTGGGACGCATTTGCACCGTAAACCGGACCAGTCCCAAAAAGGGATGCGGCCTTGTTTTTGCCGTACCAGTAGGCAGTGACGGTATGAGCGCCATCTAATACGCCCTTATGACAAGCATCTTGGACTTGGAAAGCCTTTACGACCGCGCCGGCGGGCAGCAAATCAATTTTGAGACGCCCTCCAGACATTTTATCCACACGTTCTACATATTGCTTTGCCATATCTTGGAAGACCGATTTTGAGCCCCAAGAAGTTTGTACCTTTAGTACTTGGGTCTTTGCTTTTGAGACCTGTGGTGATGCGATTTTATCGGCTTTTTTCGCTTCCTTCTTGGGCTTGTCGTCGCACGCGGCAAGGGCGATTGCGGCGGTGCCAGTGGCGGCTGCAATGCCAGCGCCTTTAAGGAATTTTCTGCGTGCCGAACTTGGTTTTGTGGCAAATTTTTCAAAATTTTTCATTAAATATTCCCTCCCCATAGATCATTAAACTTCGAGTTGTTTATTGACTACATTTAACCCCCCTTCGGCAGCGGGGTTCAAGGTCATTATGTCAAGAAAGGGGCTTGGTGACTAATTACTCGCTAATTCTTTGACCAAAGCGATGGGGGCACCGTCTTTGTCGGTGATCGGTTTGGTCACGCTTTTGCAGTAAGATGAAGCGAGGACAGCTTGCATATGTCTTCCAAAGCCGCCCGCAACAACAATTAAAATATGTGCCGGATCGGGAACAATCGAGGTCAGTGCGTCGTCGTCATGCATATCAACCCAATCGGGTAGGGGGGTCTGCCCCCATCCCCCTCTATCGCGTAGATCGCCAATACGACAGCGGGCGTTTTCAAAAATAAATTCTTGGACCTTCTGTTTGTTCCAGCCTTGCTCGTCGAGCCATTGGGCGGATTCTGCGGTTATTACAAGCATTTGCTCACCATCTAACTTTCCACGATAAGGCCCGTTGGCACCGAGATGGCTCATGGCTGAAGCTGCGCTACCTAAATAAAGCTCCGGAGTCTTGCTGATCATATCATTGATATTATGAGGAGATTCCGCACATAGCATGGTAACGGCACTAGCGCTGGGGTCTATACCTCTGTCCACATGGAGGCCGGGCCAAGGGCTGTTATCCTCGTCCTCGCCGATGCAATAGGAATATTTACCGGGATGTCCATGGGTCGCCATATCTGTTTCGCCAGGAATACCACCGCCAACATTCATCAGCAGCAATCGCATAGTGCGGCCGATGGTTGCATTTGCGCGCCATCCCTGGCCAAATACGTTCTGGCGGCAGTTTACATTAATTTCGTTCCGAACGGGTCCATGGACGATAGTGAGATGTGCGCCGGGGTGAGTAGTAGTTTGCCGTCCGTAGAGATTATATTCAGGCTCCACCATGGCCTGGACGCCGGCGATGACGACCGGCAAGTACTCTGGTTTGCACCCTGCCATGGCCGCATTGATTGCGATCTTGTGTACTGTTGCAGCACCACCCTTTGGCGGTATGTCGGCTATCACTTCCGTCGGTATGCGATCATTAAAGCGTAGCATATCCGCCACTCGCGCTTTGGTTGGCGGAACGAAGGGCAAGCCGTCGGTCCAGCCCCGGTCGGCGAAATGCTCGTAAATTGCATAAGGGTCCGCTGCGAGTTCAACCAGGTGTGACTCGCTTGATTGGTTGCTCATCAATTTATCCTCTACGGTGCGCTCAGCAGTGAACTGACTACGTCTTCGAACGCAGCCTTTGCCAGGTCACGAACCTCATCTTCTCGGCGCGCTGCGATCGGGTGCGGTAATATAACGAGCGGTAAATCTTCCATACTCTGAAGTTTTGTCAGCATATGGCCGTATTCGGAAAAGGCATCGGTGACGACTGTGCTGGTTGGAATTCCTTCTCGTTCGAAACTCATGCTGTCATGGACACTCCACGACGTGCAGGAGCCTCAATCTCCAAGGCCAGTAACAACGGCGTCACATTCTTTTTCCATATCCGCCATCATTTCCGGCAACATACCTGACACACTCTCCTTACGGAAGAAACGCAGTTCTACCTGCGGATAACGCTCTGAAATCATATCGGCGACTTGTTCGAAAATGATATCGGTATGATCCTTGGTGTTGTTCAAGAAGCCGATAACTTTTCCATCAAGGCTATTAAAGCGGGTTGCAAGACCATCTTGCTTTTCAGCAGCGGGCGCGGTGGGATCGTAAACAAAAACCGTTCCTTCTGTCTGTGTAGACATCGGGCATTCTCCAAAAAATTTCGATACCTGATTGTAGTCGCAATGTATCGGCAAGGAAATGGCTGCATGCTATGATCTACTGGCATTTTGGCGCGGGGAGTTATATGGCGTCTTTTGACATTTTGATTATTGGTGGCGGAGTAGCAGGCCTAACGGCGTCCGTTGAAGCGGTTACTCTCGGTAAAAAGACCGCAATATTGGAGAAATTGCCGATGTTTGGGGGCCAGATTGCTAACGTAGAAATGGTTGAGGGATTGGAAGTACGGGCAACTGGTATGATGCTTGCTATGAATTTGATGCAACAATCGATGGAACGCGGTGTCAAAACAATTACTGGTGAAGTTTCTACCATTGCTTCTGTAGACGGTAAATTCCTGGTCGGTACGCCTGATGGCGGGTACACGGCGGATTCGGTAATCGTGGCATCGGGCGGAAGTCTCAGGACTCTTCGAGTTCCTGGTGAGGATAAATTCATTGGCCGAGGCGTTTCGCAATGCGCCTCATGTGATGGACCGTTATATCAAGGAGACGATGTAATCGTCGTCGGCGGCGGCGATGCGGCGGCCCAGGAAGCGCTGTCTCTTTCGAATGTTTGTAGGTCTGTAACGATGATTTGCCGGAGCGGCCTTCGTGCCAGATCCCATTATGTAGAACGCATAGAGGCAAATAAAGCTATATCGGTTATGAGTAATCATGTGGTTCTGGAAATTCTTGGAGAAGGCCGCGTTTCCGGTGCGCGCGTTCGTAATTTGGAAAATGATAGTGAGCCCGTTATAGCGTGCACCGGAGTATTTCCGTTTATCGGTAGCGAACCAAACAGCGCGTTTGTGGCCGACTGCGTGGCATTAGAAAATGGATATGTGGTTACGGATGGTCGGTTTGAATCGTCTGTGCCAGGTATTTTTGCGGTAGGTGCGGTTCGTAAAGGATATTCAGGCCAGCTTACCGATGCATTGCTAGAAGGAAGGAGTGCGGCCGCAGCTGCGTGCGTTGATTAGACGATGAATGAAAAAGGATGAAGTATTTTCACTCTTTGGTTTTAGAATAATTGGAGTGCCGAATTACGTTGTAAGTATCAAATCTTCTAGGAATTTGGCTGTTTTGAGTTTTTGGATACGACGTTTTTGGATGATGACTCATGATTGCCGTTAGGGACGAAGTCGCTGTACATAGAGGTGTAATGTTTAAACCTGTCGATAAATATGAACACATCACCGTTGCGCCGGTCACGGCTCATATTGGTGCAGAGATCGGGGGTATTGAGGTTGGTATATTAGATAAATCAATCCTATCAGAGATTCACATGGCCCTTATGCGCTACCAGGTGATATTCTTTCGTGACCAGGAAATAGAACCACCACAATTCGCCGCATTTGCACGACAATTCGGTTGCCTCCGCAAAGCTCGCAAAGCTGCTTTTGAATTGCTGGAGGGCGCGCCAGAGGTTGCGGTGTTAGCGAATGATGAAGAACGTCCGCCCAACGTCAATCACTATCATCCCGATGGTATTTTTAGAGATGAACCTGAATTTGCCTCAATCTTGCATGCGCAGGAGGTTCCTAATTATGGTGGCGATACCATCTTCGTTAGTATGACTGCAGCTTATGAAGCTTTGAGCGACGAAATGAAGGCCTATATTGAGAATAAAACTGCGACCCAGGATTTCATGAAACTACATGGTAGTCCTCAGAAAAAACGGAGTTGGAAAGGCGATAATGCTAAAAGGATGGCGGCAATGGCCAAGGATCACCCGCCAGTCAGTCATCCAATGGTCCGAGCTCATCCGGTGACTGGTGCTAAGAGCCTTTATGTGTCAGAGAGTTTTACAAGCCATATTGATGGTGTTGATCGTTTAGAGTCCGATGAAAAATTGCTTGAGCTGTATCGCCACTATGAGCGTCCAGAATTTCAATGCCGGTTCCGGTGGAAAGATTATTCCATCGCGTTTTGGGATAATCGAGCTACGCTACACTATGCGGTCGCTGATTATTGGCCTGCTAAGCGCCTTATGAATCGAATGACCATTGAAACTGACGCGATTGGTTGTGGCTTGTGAGTTTCTTCTGGATTTTTCCGTAATTTTTGCAGTGAGCGCACTAATACGCAGAATTTAGCCAGTATACGTTCCGCAGTATGTCTTTGAGGGTGATGACATAGCGCGATTCTGAGAGTTCGCGTAAACTCTTGATTAGAAATTTTTATGTCCAAGGGAGAATTATCATGAACATCATGCGTAAACCTGCTGACGCGGAAGTAATAGAAGGTGCAACAGCGCTTTTGGCGCGCTTCGTCACTAATCTTGATTTGGATGATGTAGACGACTTCACGCTGAGCCGTGCCCGGACACATTTATTTGATACCGTCGGTGCCTGCGTTACGGGTGCTGTGCAGCAAGTGACTGTTGCTTGTAAAGCAGCGATGGACGAATTATTGCCTGGCGGCGATATACCGGTACCCGGGCAAAAGGGCCGCTATGACGTTCTCACTGCGGCTTTTTTAGGAGGCACCGCAGGACACGGTTTAGAGCTAGATGACGGGTTCCGACCGGCAGGTGCGCATCCCGGCGTCGCGATTGTGCCGACGATCCTATCCGCCGGTTATCATTATGATGTAGATGGGAAGGCCCTGTTGAGGGCTATGATAGCCGGATATGAGGTTATGGGGCGCATCGGTGCAGCCATGCACCCGCGGCAGCGACAACGTGGATTTCATAATACGCCGATAGCAGGCGTGTTTGGAGCCGTCGCAGCGGTCGCAGTGTACAAGGATTTTGATGAAGAAACATTAAGAAGTGCCTTTGGACTTGCTGCCTCAATGGCTTCGGGTATTAATACCCACCGTACGGGTGGAGATGCGAAGCGTATGCATCCTGGCCTAGCAGCGAAAAATGGTATACTGGCGGCTAATCTCTCAGAAAAGGGCTTCGAAGGGCTAGATACCGCACTGGAAGATACTTATGGATTCTTGGCGACCTTTGCCGGTAAGGATGCTACGGCGCCTGATTGGACCAATATCGATATTTTGGAAGAAGGTGGCCATATCAAATCTGATTATGTAATCGGCGATTGTTACATAAAACCTCATGCCTGTTGTCGCCATCTTCACCCTATGCTTGACGCTTTGATCGATATTGTTACTGCTGAAGATCTTAGTCCTGAGCAAGTGGAGAAAGTAGATGTTGGCATTTACGAAGTCGGAGTGGTCCATGGTGAAATCGGCTGGGATAACTTTACCACGTCACAAATGAGTATTCCCTTTACTGCAGCGACAGGGCTACACAAACGCTCGGTACAATTAGCACATTTCACGCCAGATGCGCGCTCCGATGCGGCTTTAACTGCGGATTGTGCGAAAGTGAATGTCTATCTCGACAAAGCGCTCGATGCTGAGTATCCGGCAAAACGACCGACGCGCGTCGAGATTACGACTAAGGACGGTCGTAAAATTCAGAGGTTGGTGGAAGAACCTTTGGGCTCCGCCCGCAATCCCGTGTCTGACGATGCCATGATAGAAAAGTATATGGGGCTGACTGCGCCTGTGATTGGCGAACAAAAGGCGAAATCCGTATTGGAGCAGCTTCAGAAGATCGAAGAGGTAAGTGATGTGCGTGGCCTTGTGGAATTGATGGCCTTGTAAATTCAAATAAGCAAAAATCCTAAATTCGCCTTAGCTCTTGGTGTTAGGGCGGATTTTTTTTATCTACAGAACTGGAGGAAATTAGTGGTGAGTGAGAAAGAAATTGAAACTAGTGAAGTAATGAAAAAACTCGCTGCCTATATCGCAGGGGCTTCTAAGATGAAGCTACCAGAGGATGCGATAGAGCACGGCAAGTATCATTTGATTGATACGGTGGCATCGGTCATTTCCGGCACACGTTTAACGCCGGGAGAGATGACCATAAAATATATCAAAACTCTTGGTGGTACCAAGGAGGCACTTTTACTCGGTACGAATTACGTGACCACGGCGGTAAATGCTGCCCTTGGTAATGCAATGATTGCTCATGCAGATGAAACCGATGATTCCCATAAAGAATCTCGCAGCCATATTGGCTGCGGTGCGGTGCCTGCAGCGCTTGCAATGGCGGAACGGGAGGGCCGGTCCGGCAGGGAGTTTTTGAATGCTGTAGTGTTGGGCTATGATATTGGTGCGCGCACAAATTTTTCCATTGGTGTGCACTCCATGTATGATGCGGGCCACAGCACGCATACGTTTGCTCCTACATTTGGGGCCGCGGCTTCGGCGATGTCCTTGGCTGGATTGAATGCCGATAAAGTTCGCTGGGGAATTTCTTACACAGCCCAACAGGTAGGCGGTATCAATTGTTGGCAGAGAGACCTGGACCATGTGGAAAAAGGGTTCGATTTTGGTGGCATGGGGGCTCGAAATGGTGTGACTGCGGCGACTATGGTGCAGGCGGGCTTTACTGGGGTAGATGATGTGTTTGTGGGGCCTCGTAATTTCTATTCTACTTATTCGACCGAGCCACGCCCGGAACAGATGATCGATGGGCTTGGTAAACGCTTTGAGGTCATCCAAACCAATATTAAGAAATGGACGGTAGGTTCACCCATTCAGGCGCCACTTGATTGTATCGAAGAACTTCAAAAGAAACATGATTTGTCTGAGGGTAACATTAAACATATTAAACTTCGCCTTTCTGATATGGAAAGCCCGGTGGTGGATGATCGTCATATGGCTGACATCTGTATCCAACATATGGTATCCCTAATGATTCTAGATGGTACCGCGACGTTTGCTTCTGCCCATGATGAGGAGCGGATGACCGAGCCGGCAATTGTAGAGTTCCGTAAACGAATTGAACTTGTTGGAGAGCCGGATATACCTCGGCGTAATGCTATCGTTGAAGTGACGCTGGGTAACGGTGAAGTAGTATCGCACACACAAGTGGCGGTGCGTGGTACACCTGATAACCCAATGAACCGCCAGGAGGTGGACGATAAGGCCTATGACCTTATGGCTCCAATCGTTAGCAAGGATAATGCAAGGACCTTGATCGACAAGGTTTGGGATATTGAAAAAGTAGAGAATGTGCGCGATTTACGTCCGTTAATGATAGCGTAGAAAAGCGTCTTACGGTCAAAGAAAAAGGCGCGCTGTTAATTAGTAGCACGCCTTGTTTCTTAGGGATCGCGAAGGGTCAGCCTTGAGGGCCACCAAGATAGTACGGCATTTCCCAACCGAGTACTGATTCGGGGAATACTTGCAGTAGACCTGGGGGATATTCCAGGGTTAGTGCGCCGGAAAGAACTCCTAGGAACACCGTCGCCGACAGACCCAGAAGCCCATTGCGGACGTGGTTCGTTTCTACCCGTTTAGTAATGAAATACCAGATGAAAATAGCCGCACCGATCGGATAACCGACGACACCGAAGAACGCTAACATGCCAACAATTGATCCTAGATAGAACCATTCTGAATGTTCCGTATCGGAATTTGTTTCTCTATCTGCCAGTTCAGCGCACGGTTCGGTTGCGGTTATTTGCTTGTAAAGCAACGGCAAAACAAAGATCAAACCAAGGATGCCAACGGTGAAGGGAAAAATGCGTCCGAGTGTATGATAATTGAAACCATCCAAGCCCGCTGCTACGACGAGGCTCAGCATGAAACAAGTGAAAATCAATTGCGGTTTCTTGTTTTGGGTAGTGTGTTCAGTATCTTCGGTGAAGGATTGGCCAGCGCTTGGATTAAATTTCAATGCACCCCAAATAGAAAGTATCGTCAAAACTAGTAATATTTGCACGATTGGCCGTTCGAAGAATGAGAAGCCATAGACTTGGATTGATTGGTAGAGCGACGTTTCAATCCGTTCGGAGAGGAAAAAGCCAATTAGCAGCGCGGGGCGTGACCAACCAAAGCGTTTCATAAAAGTTCCGAGCGTGCCAAAGATAAACAGTGCAATCAGGTCGTTCCAATGGCGCGTAGCTTGGAAGGCTGCAAAGAAAATCAGCACTAACATGAACGGCGCTAGGAACCCATAACGGATCGTCGTCAATTTCGCTATATGCTGCGATAGCAATAGACAGGATCCGGCGCCAAAGACATTGGCAAGCGCCAAAGACCATATCATAGTGAAGGTGAGGTCGAGGCGCGTCGTGATCATTTCCGTACCTGGCTCAATACCAATCAAGATAAAGCCACTCAACAGGATGGCGTAACTGCCGGAGCCTGGTATCCCAAACAAAATAGTTGGGATCATCGCACCGCCTTCCTTAGCGTTGTTGGCAGATTCTGGGGCCAAAACACCGCGGACATCGCCGGTACCAAAGGTGGACCGATCTTTAGAAGTTTGGATAACATGTCCATAGGCGATCCAATCCACAACCGAGCCACCGAGGCCAGGCAATGCACCGATGATGCAGCCGATGCCGGAGCAACGCACTACAATCCACCAATTTCGCACAGCATCCATGAAGCCTCGCGACCAACCTTTGCCAATTGTGAGTTTGCCGTCGCCGGAAATGGTTTGATGACGGCGCACCAAATCAATGATCTCGGGCATTGCGAACATGCCAAGGCCGATGATGACAATTTTGATACCATCGCTTAAATAGACTGATTGCCAGACACCCGGGATACCGGTGAGGCGAGTAGCACCATGCGGCTCGTATCCTATCATGCCGATAATTAGACCTATGACGCAGGTCGCTAGCCCCTTCTTGGCGCTAACGCCGGTCAACATACCGATCATACTGAGGGCCAACATAATCAACATCATTTGCTCGCCAAAGCCCATGGCGAGAATAATCGGACGGGCAGCAAAAATAGCACCCGTCAAAACCATAGCGCCAAACAAACCTCCGAAGAGAGATGCCGTAAAGGCCGCACCAAGCGCACGCGCACCTTCGCCCCTTTTGGACATTGGGAAACCATCGACTACTGTCGCCTGAGAGGCCGAAGTACCAGGGATACCCATTAGTACCGATGGAAATGTGTCGGATGTTGTGGTTGGCGCTAGAAGGCCAATCATCATTGCCAAGGCGTGCGATGCTTCCATATCGAATACGAATGGTAAAAGCAAAGAAAGCCCTGCTACACCACCGAGACCAGGTAAAACGCCAACTACGAGACCGAGGGCGGTTCCCAAAAATAAGAACATTAAATGATATGGCTGAATTAAGTTTGTCAGCGCATCCAAGAAAATTTGCAATTCCATCTGGCATCCCTCAATCAGTATTTATCATTTAGGTTTCTCCAACTTTTAACGGAGACCTTAGCAGTCACATAATCGATTCGGAGACATAAAGCAACAACGCCCGGTCTCTGGAGACCGGGCGTTGCCACTTAAAACACTATCATACGTTCAATTAGATCTTAAGATCCAGATTATAACGCTCTTTGACGTATTTCTTGATGTAAGCCTTACCCGCCGGTGGGATGTCAATGGCTTCCATAATCAGCTGTTTAGCCCGTTCACCAACAGTAACCGGATAAAGGCTGAGGACTTTGTCCTTTTTAGACAAGAAGTCTTTGTCGGCCAACATTTTGTTGGTTGCGCCACGCCATGCTTTGGCAATGCCAGCAGGCGTGCCTTTAGGCAGATGGTAGGATTTGTTGGCAGCCGTACCCGCCTTGATCAAAGCTACGGTAGCTTCGTAAGCACCGCCAGACTCTTTACCACCAATGGCTTTGTAGATATCGAACCATGTTGGGGTGTTTGGCCAAACAGGATCTTTGCCCCATTTACCATCGGCGCCAGGCGCACCCCAAACCATAAACTCGTATGCAATTCCGCTTTTCCGGAAATGTTTACGGTTGTTTTTGTAGGACAAGGTGTTGTCAAAGTTAACTGTGAACTCTCCGCGTTCAAACGCCAGAGCCATTGGGCCATTTCCCTTCATGCCCCAAACGTCTTTCACTTCAACACCCAACATACTTAAAGCCAAACGTTTATTGAGACCCGATGAGGTCGGTGTTTTACCGCCGAAAACCAAGGCATCTTTCGGGAACGTACGGAGCAACTCAACTTTACCTTTGAGTGTCTTTGGTTTGTCGAGCCCCAGTTCCTTGCGGAAGTAAATCATGTTACCACGAGGGAAAAGTGCAATCGGCACGAAGTCTTTGACTTCAAACTTGACCCGCGGATCACGGAGCAAATAGTTGAAAACTGTCGAAGTGGACATAGCGAGAACCCATGTACCGTCTTTCTTAGCACGCGAGAACCAGTAGTTACCGCCTACAATACCACCAGCTCCGGGCTTGTTGACTACGAGAATTTTCGGCTTACCCGGAAGATATTTTTCCCAATAAGGTTGAAGCCAGCGAGTAAGACTATCGGTACCGCCGCCTTCATTGAAAGGAACGATAACGCGCATACGCTTACCGCTAAAATCTGCCGCTTTCGCTTCGTTAGCGGCTGACAGACCGAGTGATAGCGCAAACGCCGAAACGGCAATGGCACTAGCTACGCGGCCGGAAATTAAATTCTTGAGCATCAGATGCTTCTCCCTGTTACAAAACCCATTGTTTCTAAGGCGATTACCGCCAGGCGCAAACGCCACGAATCATAAATGAACGTTCGCTAGCGATATGAACAACACGACTCTTGGCGAGATGCAATGTTTTTTTGGGTGTTGGCTCCAATGAGAGTGCTAGGATATTATATAAAAATGGCGCTCGGCAGAAATCTACCGAGCGCCATCAACTTGCCAAAACCTGGCAGAGTTTAGATATTCAAGTCAAGGTCATAGCGTTTTTTCAAGTATTTTTTGATGTACGCCTTTTCCGCTTTATTCAGCGCAAAGATTTCTCTCATCGCTGTACCAGCAGCAGCACCGACCGTTACTGGGTAGGCACCTATGATCCTGTCTTTCTTCTTCAAGAATGTTGGATCCTTCATAGCGTTAGCGGTTGCGTCACGCCAAGCTTTCACGATATTTTTCGGTGTGCCGGTTTGAAGCAAATATGCTTTGTTAGCGCCAACACCGATTTTGGTCAGCTTCAAGGTCGCGCCAGCGGCTGGACCTTCAAACTTTTTACCGGTTGCTTGTTCATAATACTCGAAGAAAGTGAGGAGTTTTGGCCACGTCGGATCTCGACGCCAGTTACCCTTCGAATCCTTCCATGAGCCGTCAGCCGCCGGAGCACCCCAAGTGAACATTTCATGGGCAATGCCGCTGTCGCGGAAATGCTTCCGATTATTCAAATAGGACAGAGAGTTATCGTACATAAGCGTAAATTCGCCGCGTTCGAAAGCCAACGCCATCGGGCCATTACCTTTCATGCCCCATACGTCTTTCAATTCGATACCAAGCAATGAGAACGCTGCGCGATAGTTAATGTCCGTCGATGTCGGGGTTTTGCCACCCATCACCAATGCAGATTTCGGCATGCCTTTCATTTTGGCGAGTTGCTCTTTAGGTGACAGGCCTTTGAAGCCAAGCTCCTTACGCGCATAGATAACAGCACTTCTCGGCAGAAGCGCAATTGGCTCCCATTTTAAAATGTCAAACTTTACGCGTGGATCACCAAGCACGTAATTCATCACAGTGGAAATAGACACGGCCATAACCCAAGTGCCATCTTTTTTAGAACGTTGTTGGAAGTAGTTTCCTCCAACAATACCACCGGCGCCAGGTTTATTGACAATAAGCAACTTTGGCTTGCCCGGCAGGTGCTTTTCGAGAAATGGCTGCATGAAACGCGCGAGACTATCGGTACCGCCACCTTCATTAAAAGGAATTATCACGCGGATGCGTTTTCCTTTAAAATCGACAGCTTCCGCTTCCGGAGCAGTCGTAATGCCGAGTGAAAGTACAAACGCCGCAACAGCGAAGGCACTTGCAACACGGCCAATTTTAATTTTCTTTAGCATTGTGTGCTTCTCCCTATTTTAGTTACTCATTCCTAGACAGCATTTAGCAATCTATTAGAACCATCTCAATAATCTCATACTAACATTATACGGTGTAGCATAATGACTTTTTCCAGAGAATATAGTGCCTTTTGTACGGAAAATGCTGTTTTCTTCTGAATCTGATTTTTTTGATCAAAACAATTTCAAAAATGGTTGGTATCAAATTAGCCGTTCTTAGGTGGTGCAAATCGGTGCTAGTTCGTTCTAAATATTTGAAAAAATATAATAATTTCAAATAGAAGGGTTATATGCCGTTTCGACTGCTATATGTTTTTGTTTAACACTCAGGTTTAATGTGAATTGACCAAAATTTTTATGCAGGCAAGTTTTTTTTATCAAAGACGGTGAAATATAGCGTAATTAACAGGAGCACACTGGCAGCCTAAATTTGAATTGCTTGGTTTGTAAGCCCAAACCGTATTTGCAGCGGATGCAAGACAGGCTATAGGATCCTGAAATTTATTAGTTTTAAGAAAACAAATCGGCGGAGGAAGAAAATGAGCCACGATACGGTTCGGGATAACCCATACACGCGAGGCATAGCGAAATTTGTTTCGGGTCTGAAGTATGACAATATTCCAGATGAAGTGCGCGAACGCATTAAGCTCTTAATTTTAGATTCCTTCGGTTGTGCGCTTTACGCGCCATATTTGGAATGGTCCCAGATTCTAATGAAAACCGTAGCTGGATTGGATAACTCCGATCAATGCGGTGTATGGGGAACTAAACAACGTACATCTGCGCCTCATGCGGCGCTTATTAACGGCACTTTGACTCAAGGGTTCGAGCTGGACGACGTTCATCGTCGCGGAATTTTGCACGTGGGCGCAGTAACACTGCCGTCACTGATGGCAATCGTTGAGACCAAGGGTAGTATGGATGGCAAGGAATTTTTGCGCGCGGCTGTCGCCGGTTATGAAATCGGCCCTCGTGTCGGTGTTTGCATGGGCAATGAGCACATTACCCAAGGATGGCATTCGGGTGCTACCGTTGGTGTTTTCTCATCTGCAGCTGGTGCGGCGGCTGGTTTGAAACTCAATGAAGAGCAAACGGTACACGCCCTGGGTGTAGCTGGTACTCAGGCGGCGGGTCTTATGGCGGCACAATTTGGCGGTATGGTAAAAAGGATGCATGCCGGTCGGTCGTCACAGAGCGGCCTGTATGGCGCGTTACTAGCGGAACAAGGCTTCACTGGCATCACCGATGTTTTGGAGAGCGAGTATGGTGGGTTCTGTACAACGTTTTCTCGTTCGCAAGACCGATTCGATCTGGAAATTTTAAACCACGGCTTTGGTGATGTTTGGGAAACTATGGGTATCGCGCTCAAATTCTACTCCTGTGTAGGGACGAATCACACCACAATGGATGCACTTCGAAATATCCGTGAGCGGCGTCCATTCGGTGTGGATGATGTAAAGGAAGTTGTCATTTACGGGTCGAAAGTGACCGTTGAGCATGTGGGTTGGGAATATAAGCCCGAAGGTGTCACATCGGCACAGCTTAACTTACCATTCTGTGTTGCGACCATGCTGATTGAAGGCGATTGTTTTGTTGATCAATTCAGCGAAGCCATCGTTGCCGATCCGGCGCGTATGGCATTCGCGACCAAGGTACGCACTATCGAAGATCCAGGTATTACTGCCAAGGGGCCTTCATACCGACACACGGTGAAGGTAGAAGTGCATTTTAATGATGGGACGATAGAAAAAGAATCCGTTGAAGCTGCACGGGGCAGCGAGAAACATTTTGCATCAGACGCTGATGTGGTGGCGAAGTTCGAGACATTGGCGGCCAAAAGTTTGCCTTTAGAACAAGTAGGTGAGTTGCGCGACGCGATCCTCAATCTTGAAGATTTGAAAGACGCTAGCGACATCGCCCGCTTACTGGTTCAACAATAAATTATATGGCACCTTGTTTGCGGAATGCTGCGATGTCACTTTCTCCGTAGCCGAGCTCACCTAAAACAGCCTTTGTATCTGCGCCAAGTGGGCGGGGGGGGGCGTTGACCTTTGGCCCTCCTTTGGCAAAGGTGAAAGCGCTGACGGGTACTGTGACAGGGCCGTCGACGTGTTCAACGGTTTTGTGCTTATGCAACACGCCGCGAGTTTTTAGCTGTGGGTCTTTGAGCATTTCGTTCATTGGGCGCAAGATAGCGGCAGGTACGTGGCGTTCTTGTAAATAAACCTCCCATTCGACGGCAGTTTTTGCCATCAGCTTTTCTGCGATAGCCTTTGTTTCTTCGGCGCGTTGGGCATCTCTATGAGCGTAACTTTGGTGGGCAAAATGGTTGAGCCCTAAAGCTGCCATGAAGCGGCGATGTTGCCCCGGGTTGGCCGCTCCCAGCATCAATTGCCCTTCTTTTGTTTGATAAAGCTCGCTGCTGGCAAATTTGTGTTTATTGCCGCTTAGGCCGGGTACTTTGCCGCTAACCGAATGACCGGTGATACTGGCTGCCTGCAGGATGATGGCCACATCTAGCATGGAGACGTCTATATACTGGCCTTCGCCTGTCTGAGCTCGTTGATAGAGTGCTGCTGAAAGTGCAAAGGCTGCTGTAGTGCCGGTACCATAATCCATAAACACGGTGCCGGTTTTTATGGGGCCACTTTCAGGGGTGCCGGTCGACGACATAATGCCCGAGTTGGCTTGGATCTGGTGGTCATATACAGTGTGATGGGCGCGCGGGCCGTGCTGACCATAGCCGGTCATAGAGCAGTAAATTATTTTTGGATTTAGTACTTTAATATCGTCGTAACCGAGATTGAGTGCCTTTAGTGATCCCGCGCGATAGTTTTCCACGAGGACATCGGCTTCTGTGGCGAGTTCCCTGAATATTTCACGGCCTTGCCTAGATTTTAAGTTAAGTGTGATTGATCGTTTATTTGAGTTTTGAGTAAGAAAATTGGTGCCCATCCAGTTTTTATTGAGGTCAGCATCGGCGCCCATGAAACGCGCTTGATCCACTTCCTCTGGATGCTCGATTTTTATGACGTTCGCGCCGAGAACAGCTAATTGATAAGTTGCGAATGGACCTGCGAGCACATGGGTTGCATCGATTACACGTATACCTTCGAAGGGGCGCTTCATAACTAACCTATGACCTTGGTATTGCGGAGATGGGTGATTTCTTCTTCTTGGTAACCGAGTTCTTTTAGAACTTCTTCATTGTGTTGGCCGAGAGTTGGCGGGGGACTCTCGATTTTGGGGCCGTCACTCTTATACTTAAAGGCTGCGACAGGCACAGTGTAAGCGCCTTCTACTCGGGGGGAGCCGTCCTCATATCGATGGAATGTGCCTCGGTGTTTTACTTGCGGGTCGGTTATGGCTTCTTCCACCGTGCGCTGACGTGCAGCGGGTATATGGTTATCTTGTAAGAAGTCTTCCCACTCTTGAGCCGTGCGGGTGGTAATTAATTCTTTTAAAACCTTTGCCTCTTCGGCTCGGTGTTCACGGCGGTAATCGTAACTTTTGTTGGCACGCTCCGGTTGGCCTACGAGTTTCCAGAAGCGTGAATGCTGGCGATGGTTGCTCGCACCCATCATGAGCATACCGTCTTTGGCCATATATTCGCTATGGGTCGCTTGACCACGATCGGGCGTTTGATAACCGAGCTTGCGGCCAGTGCGCATGGCGCCGGTGATTTGTGCACCCATCAAAACGAAAGCCATGTCAGTTAAACAACCGTCGATATGTTGTCCCTCACCAGTGCGTTCGCGGTGGAAAAGCGCGCTGGCAATTGAGAAAGCTGCCGTTGTACCGGTACCAAAATCGATCAATTGGGGTCCGCATCGCAATGGTCCTGTTTCGGAATTACCTGTAATCGACATGATGCCGGAGTACCCCTGGATGACTTGATCATAGGCGGTTTGCTGACCGCGCGGGCCATCCTGTCCCCATGCGGTAAGAGAACAATATATAATGCCCGGATTGATTTGTTTGATGTCTTCATAGCCGAGCCCTAAACTTGCCAGTGCCCCCGCACGATAGTTCTCAACTATCACATCGGCCTTTTTAGCTAGTTCCGTAAGAATTTTTTGTCCCGCTTTGGATTTCAAATTGACCGTTAGCGAACGCTTGTTGGAACCGGTGGTCAGGAATCCTGTCCCCATATTCTTATTATTGAGGGTATGATCAGGCCCTGTATTTCTGGCCTGATCAGGGTCCTCGGGGTTCTCGACTTTGACAACATTCGCGCCAAGCAGCGCCAGTTGATATGTAGAAAAGGGACCTGCTAGAACGTGGGTGATGTCGATGACGTTGATGCCTTCAAATGGCCGGCTCATGAAACTTCTCCTTCTAAGCTTTATAGATTATGATTTTTTTGAGACCCTAATGTTCAAGAGCGCCATTTGACAATTGGGTATGCTTTGCCTTTGCTCCGGACATGGCAGTCTTGGTGCTCAACCCAATTATTTTGGTTGATGGGTGAGCCGGTATTCTTTTTGCCTTCCCAGCTTAACCATGGGACTGGTAGGTTTGCACTATATGGTGTTGGTACGTGTATTACAGACCTTATGCTAACGCTAAACAGTCTGGTTAACTTGCCGACTTGATCATATCACGGGCAATGATCAGCTGTTGAATTTGCGATGTACCTTCATAGAGCCTGAACAACCTTACATCGCGATAGAAACGCTCAACCTTGTATTCGGCTATGTAACCTTCCCCACCATGAATTTGGACCGCCCGATCTGCCACGCGGCCAACCATTTCCGTTGCGTAATATTTAGCACACGCTGCAGCTCGTGTGGTCTTTTCGCCTGCATCGCGGCGTTTGCAGGCATCAAGTGTCATAGTGCGGGCAGCATATAATTCTGTTTCACTATCCGCCAACATGGCTTGTACTAGCTGAAAATTTGCAATGGGTTGCCCGAACTGTTTGCGCTCCATTGCATAGGCCAATGCATCATCAATTAGGCGGCGAGCCATGCCGACGCAGGCGGCAGCCAAGTGGAGTCGACCGCGGTCCAGCACTTTCATGGCTGTTTTAAAACCCACGCCCTCTTCGAGGCCAAGTAATTGCGTTGCTGGGACACGGCAATCTTCGAAAACTAAGTCCGAAGTTTGCGTACCCTTCTGGCCCATCTTTTTGTCGATCTTCCCGGTTGATTGGCCTTTTGTTCCTGCCTCGACCAAAATAGCTGAAACACCTCCGGCGCTTTTGTCTTCTGGGTTCGTCCTAGCATAGACGGTGAAAAGTCCGGCACGTGGGGCATTTGTAATGTAGCGTTTAGTGCCGTTCAGTACATATTCGTTGCCGTCCAGAATCGCAGTCGTTTGCAATGATTTGGCGTCTGACCCGGCATTAGGTTCGGTTAAGCAGAATGACCCAACGATTTCGCCCGCGGCTAGTTTTGGTAAATATTTTGATTTTTGCTCGTCGGTACCGTCCATAACGATTCCTTGGGAGCCGATGCCGATGGTGGTGCCAAAAACTGAACGAAAAGCAGGAGCAGCCTTGCCCACTTCGAACATGAGTCGTGCTTCTTCCTCGGTATTAAGGCCGAGGCCGCCATATTCCTCAGGAATCGTAAGGCCGAACAAGCCCATTTCTTTCATCTCATCAATGACATCTTGTGCAACCTCGCCAGTTTCTTCAACGTCGTCTTCTAGGGGAATCCATTTTTCGCGAACGACACGGGCGACGGTGTCTTCAAGTTGCTTAAAAATATCCGGATCTAGCGCCATGTTGTAAATTCCTTGTTAGAAATTGCTCCTGAGGTTGAAGCGTGTCTTTTAGCTTGCAAGAGTGTTTAGAGACACGCAAAACCCTATTCGTTCCACAAAGTCAAGGGGCTGTTCGCAGTTTGATTGAGATGTTCGAGGGATTCGAAGAAAAACGCGTAGAAGTAACTGACGTCGAATTGTTTATGCGTATAGGCGGTTCGGGTCCGCCGTTATTATTGCTACATGGATATCCTCAAAATCATGTTATGTGGCATCTCGTAGCACCTGAATTGGCCAAGCATTTTACCCTCGTCTGTCCCGATATGCGGGGCTACGGCCGGTCTGAGAAACCACCATCTGTGCCAGGGTTTAGTAATTATTCAAAGCGCCAAATGGCTTTGGATATGGTGGAATTAATGACCGAACTAGGTTATCAGAGCTTTAAAGTAGCGGGTCATGATCGCGGTGGTCGTTGCGCTTATCGTTTGGCATTAGATCATTCAGATCGCATCGAAAAAATCGTTATTCTTGACGTCATTCCAACTTTTGAGCAATTAGAGCGGTTGACTGCAGAGGGAGCTTATGGCGGATTTCACTGGTATTTCATGGGTCAGGAACCTGGTTTCCCAGAGAAAATGATAGGCGCGGATCCCGAATTTTATTTACGTTATCTCTGCAACAAATGGGCAGCGGCGCCGAACCCATTTACACCGGAAGCTATGACTGAATATATTCGGAGTTTCAGCGACCCAGATACGATTCGAGCTACCTGTGACGAATATCGGAACAACCCGCGCACGGATCATGCGAATGACAAAGCTGATAAAGATGCAGGACGGAGAATTTTGTGCCCGACATTGATTTTATGGGGGGATACGGGTCGACCGCATAAGCGCCAGGGATCGTTGGAGCTATGGCAAGAGTGGTCGGATAATGTGCAGGGCCATGGGATGCCTTGTGGCCATTTCTTGGCAGAGGAATTACCTTCGGAAACGGCGGCTGAGATGATCGCTTTTTTAAGGGATTAGAACTGATGGCTCGAAAAGGAATAGTCCTCGCAGGTGGAGCTGGTACCCGGCTCTATCCATTAACATTAGCGGTTAGTAAACAGCTTATGCCTGTCTACGATAAGCCTATGATTTATTACCCACTTTCTGCCCTAATGTTGGCTCATATACGTGAGATTTTGATTGTTTCCACGCCGAAAGATCTACAGCGGTTTGAGCAGTTGTTGGGGGATGGAAGTTCTTTAGGGATGAATTTTCATTATGCGGTTCAAGAAAAACCGGAAGGAATCGCTCAGGCTTTTATTGTTGGTGAGACTTTTTTGGCAGGCGATCCGAGTGCCTTAGTATTGGGGGACAATATTTTTTATGGGCAAGGGCTAAGTAGTCGGCTGCAGACGGCGAATCATATTGAACATGGCGCAACGGTTTTTGCCTATGCAGTTAAAGATGCGGAGCGTTACGGGGTTATCGAAATTGATGCGGGCGGTCGGCCGTTGTCGATCGAAGAAAAACCGAAAGAACCGATATCTAACTTGGCGGTGACTGGCCTCTATTTTTGTGATGAGGCTGCGGTAGATATCGCGCGCGGCTTAAAACCGTCAAGTCGCGGTGAACTTGAAATAACCGACTTACTGAATGCTTATATGGAACGTGATGCGCTGAACGTGGAACCGCTCGGACGTGGCTTTTCATGGCTGGACACAGGAACACACGATTCCTTGTTAGATGCCTCCACGTATATTGCGGCTATTGAACGGCGCCAGGGGCAGAAGGTTGCTTGTTTAGAAGAAATTGCTTGGCGGAATGGTTGGATCAACGATTCTGCTTTAGAAAGGCTTGCGGAGCCGTTACTTAAATGTCCGTACGGCGACTATTTACTATCGTTGATTGATCAGAGTTGACCGATGAAGGTTACGCCCACATCTCTGCCAGAAGTTTTGAAGATCGAGCCCAAAATCTTCGAAGATGGGCGCGGCTTTTTTTTTGAAAGCTGGAAACAAGACCGTTATAAAGACTATGGGCTATCAGCGGAATTCGTCCAGGATAATATCTCCCACTCCTCAAAAGGGACCTTGCGTGGGTTACATTTTCAAGAACCTAACGCTCAGGGCAAACTAGTCATGGTATTGACAGGCCGTGTGTTTGACGTTGCGGTTGACGTGCGGCTTGGTAGTCCCCGATTCGGACAATGGGTGGGTGTGGAACTGAGTGATGAGAATCATTGCCAACTATGGATACCAGAAGGTTTTGCCCATGGCTTTTGCGTTCTAAGCGATAGCGCAGATTTTTTTTATAAATGTACATCACTATATTGTCCCGAAACGGAGCGTGCTGTTCGATATGACGATCCTGCGATCGGCGTGGATTGGCCTGATGTGAGTCCGAACCTATCCCAAAAAGATATGGCCGCGCCTTTGCTTGCAGATGTTGCGGTTTTGCCCGCATTTGAAGGCTAAGGATGAAAGTTTTATTGACCGGCCGGAAGGGTCAGATAGGCAGTCACCTTGCGCGCTTGCTGCCGGGTTTCTGCGACTTTTGGGCGGTTGACCAAGATGATTTCGACTTAAGTGATACGCGTGATATTTTTGCTGCTTTGGATGGTTTTAAACCGAATCTTATTATCAACGCAGCAGCTTACACGAATGTGGATAGCGCAGAAAAGAATCGTGACCTGGCATTTGCTATGAATGCGAACGCACCAAAGGTAATGGCGGAGTGGGCTGCTGAGAATGCTGCGACGCTCGTCCATTATTCTACAGATTATGTATATGATGGTTCTGGTGATGAGCCATGGGTTGAGACCGACCTTACAGAACCGATTAATGTTTACGGCGAGAGTAAGCTTGCAGGTGATATTGCGGTTTCTGAATCCGGTGCATCGCATCTCATTTTGAGAACTAGTTGGATTTATGCGGCCTCCGGCGTTAACTTTTTGCGGAGCATGCTCGCGTTGGGAGCTCAGCGCGATACTCTCAAAGTGGTAGACGACCAAATTGGCGCACCAACTTCTGCCTCATTGGTGGCCTCCGTGACGGTGGACATATTAAACCAAACTAAATTTGGCGGTATTGAGACGTTTAAAACCAAAGGTGGGGTCTTTCATTGCGCGTCGTCTGGCGAGACTAGTTGGCACGGGTTTGCCGCAGCAATTTTTGAAGAAGCCGCTAAGCGTGGATGCTCTTTAAAGATTAAAAATTTGATACCCATTTCGTCAAGCGAATATCCAGTTCCCGCAGCACGGCCGGCTAACAGCCGATTATCGCTTAACAAACTGAGTTCGGATTTCCAAACCGAAACGCCCCACTGGCGTGATACGTTATGCCATGTTCTCGATGAACTTTTCGCCTGAGGCCGCAACATAATGCAAATACACAATTGGTTAGATGCGGTGAATAGCTTTGTCCGGGGAATGCCGAAAAGTTTTTGGCTTGTGACTGGGCTTTATGTATTCGTAAATATTGTGTTGGTTCTACTAGCAACGCCGGGGGCAAACTTGGCACAAGGTGGAGATTCAGGCTCATACTGGAATCCGGCCCTAGCACTATTAAAATATGGCGGCTTCGTTCAATTAGAAAACCCCTCTGAGCCCAATCTCTATCGTACGCCGCTTTATCCCTTAATGATCTCTGGACTGATAAGTGTTTTTGGCGAGTCTCCAGGAGCGGTCATTTTAGTACAACTGATAATCCTTTATGTTACTGGGCTGATTTTCCGTGATTCGTTTCGCGATTGGTTGCCAGGGTGGGAGAATCTTGGCTTAGCGTTAATAGTGCTTAACCCCAACTTGCTTGGGACGGCGCATCTTATTCAGAGCGAAACACTTTATTTATTTTTTATGTGCATCGCGTATTGGGCGTTACTCAAGATTGTAGGTATAGATTTTCGCTGGTCGAATGCATTGATAATTGGTAGTGCCTTGGCGGCGGCCTGCCTTGTAAAACCCACATCGCAGTTTCTTGTTCCGTTGTTGCCTATTGCTTTGCCTTTAATAGCAGTCGTCGCTGGAGCGCGAGCGAAATGGGGTCGCTTATTCGGACAAGGACTTCTAGCGCTCGTGTTGGCGTTAGCAATTATGGCGCCTTGGGCTAGTAAATTGGCGGATACAGGGAACGGCTATTCGCTATCGGAGCATTCTATCCGCTATCGTTTTTTGTGGGATCAGGTGGTGATGCTGGAGGCTAACAAGCATGGCCTTAGCTATCATGAAGCAGAAAAGCGGACTACTGCGCCGGGCTCTTATCACGCTTCGGTAATTGAATCCTACGGTAGCCGTTGGAAAGAACTTTCCAAAGTTGAACAATTTGCAATATTGGAAAGTCATGGATACCAGGCAATTCTCTCGTATCCGATTGCGGTAATTACTAAGGTAATGGTGCGGTCAGTGGCGCAGTTTATGATATCAGGCGGGGCTGGTAATTTACATAATCTGTTGGGTATAGATACTGCCAGATTGAACCGCGTTTGGTTCAAGACTTCACAACAAGATATTGGCGGCATGTTGACGGCGTTTTTTAGCAAAGCCCCTTTGACAGCACTTGCCATAAGTGCGGTTTCTCTCGGGTTTGCAGTAATTGCTCGGTTAATTGGCTTGGTAGGCTTTGTTTCAATGGTGCGGCGGGGAGAGTACGCCTTAATTTTGGTACTTGTCGGATTGATTGGGTATTTCGTCGCGGTGCACCTATTCCACGGTAATTCCCGTTATAGAATACCCGTTGAGCCCGCTATGATGTTTTTCGTACTATATGGGTTACGTGAAATGTCGTTTTGGTGGTGTAACTGGCGGCAGCGAAAGGGCACGGCGCTTGCCAAATGACTGACATTCTTGATTATCAAAACCTGAATAGTCGTTTGACTTCAGATAGTTTAAATTTTTCACAAGCCTTACCTTTTCCGCATATTGTTATTGACGATTTCTTGGTGCGTAATCAGGCAGAATCTCTACTGTCCGAGTTTACAAAACCAGCGCGGGATGGTGGCAATTGGAACCAATACATTCACTATAATGAGCGTAAATCGGGTTTGACGCGAATGGATGCGATGGGCCCCGTTACTCAATCCATTATAAATGAACTGTCTTCGGATAAGTTTTTAAAATGGCTTTCTGATATTTCGGGTGTGAAACGGCTATTGGCTGACCCAGACTTGGATGGCGGCGGACTTCACGAAATTAAGCCCGGCGGCTTCCTCAATATGCATACAGATTTTCTTTCTCATACGAAGCGGCCCCATTGGCGACGTGAGCTGAACCTACTGTTATATCTTAATAAGGATTGGCGGAACGATTGGCACGGTGAACTTGAGCTCTGGGATGATCAAATGAAAAGTCAAGCGTTGTCAATCGAACCCTTCTTCAATCGTTGTGTCATATTTCACACAACAGGAAAATCTTTTCACGGTCATCCAGTCCCGTTGGCATGCCCCGAAGGTGTAACACGAAAGTCACTGGCGCTTTATTATTTCAGCGATACCGGCGCCCCATTGAAGCTGGTGCCGACCCACTATAAAGCGAAACCCGAAGAATCTATATTGCACCATACACTTGTCGCAATGGATCGTTGGTTGGTGCGGGGGTACTCATACCTGAAACGCTATACGCCTATAAATGATCGTTTCTTGAGCAAGTTGATGCGGCGGAAATCCGATTAAGTTTTAGAAGCAGTTTTCTTTGCCGAACGTATCTTTGATTTTACCAGTGCATCCTGAAGAAGATAGGATAGCGATGGCGATGGGCGAAACTCATAAAAAATTTGGTAGGAGAAAGCGCTACGCCATATTCTGATCAATACCTTGTTGAAATTGAAAAGAAAGGCGCCAAGGTAGCTTTTCCCCATAACCATGGGGAAGGGAGCGGGAATGCCGGTTGTCGAAATAAGTTCGAACCCACCTTGTTCAAATAATCTGCGCAACGTTGCGAAAGTAAAAAGCCGTGTATGAGTTATGTCCAGGATACCGCGTTTACCGTAATTAAATTGGCCGACCATGTGCATCAAGCGGGCAACTATGAAGCCTACGTTACCGCTAGATACTAGTAAGCGGACATTTGGTGACATTTGGGCTGCTTTTCGCAGTTGATCGACAAACTCCTCTGGAGTGAGCAGATGCTCGATTACGTCAAGCATCAGGACATAGTCATACCCCTTAAGTTCGACTGGAAATACGTTAGAGTTAAGGTCGTGCTTGATAAATTTCTGGAATCTAATGTTAGCTGAAGGCTTGAAAGTATCGACGCCAGTAACTTGATTGCCTTGTTTTGTGAGGGTTTTGGCGATGTGACCGTTGGCACAACCAAGGTCCAATACACGTTTATCCTTGCCGACTATTTTAATAGCTAGGCTGTGGGGGCTCAAAAAATCGAGCTTTGGTTCATAGTGCGCGGAGTCATTTCCATTAGGTTGACAGTCAAATCGGCGATCATAAAAGATGCTGAGTTCTTGAGCGCGAGCTTTTAGGACCGTCTTAGTCACATCCCAAGCATATTTTAGCCCGTCCACATGACAGATTTCATCGCCGTAATAAGTAGGAATTTCTAGTTCTTTAATCTTCAACTCGGCTATAACGAATTGCACGATGATTTCGCTGTCGAAGTGAAAATCATTGGTATTGAGCTGAAACGGAATTTTCTTAAGCGCTTTGACCGAATAGAGCCGATATCCAGAGTGAAATTCCGTAAAGTTTGTCCGCAAAATTTTGTTTTCGAACCAGCTTAAAATTTTATTACCAACGAATTTATATTTTGGCATGCCGCCTTGCAGGGCAGCACCTTTTTTCATCATCCGGCTACCGAATACGGCGTCTGCCTCTCCTCTCTTTAGAGGTTTGACAAGATTAGGCAGGCATTCGGGAGCGTATTGTCCATCACCGTGCAAAAGCGCGACGAAATCGAATTTCTTCTCTATAGCAAAGTGGTAGCCAATCTTTTAGTTGCCACCATAACCCTGGTTTACTGGATTGAAGAGTACATGAAGGGTGAACGGAAACTTACCCTTTTCTTTAGTGGCGTGACCACGCTCAAAAGTTTCATCCTGTGAGGCATCATCAATAATTAACACCTCAACAATGTAATCATCGTTCAACGATTGAGGTATACGCGATAGAACGTTTTCAATGGTTTTCTCCGCGTTATAGGCAACGATGAAAATCAATAATTTCGGTTTGCGTTTGCGAGGCGCTTTTTTAGTTCTAGATTTGTTAGTTTTTGTTACCACTGCTTTGGTCCGGGTTTGGCTGTAATCGCTGGGACAATACTCACAACCGGCTATCCCCGCCACTATTGGGTTTATCTAAGACGTTGACAACTTGATGTGGTCTTACCAGTCTGGCTAAAAGTAAGTGTGGATTCCATATCTATGATCTCTGATAAGCTTTACAAGGAACTGGCCGAGCGGGAAGATGAAGCGCGCGCGATGGGTGGGCCAGAGAAGCTAGCAAGGCGCAAAAAATCCGGCGCGTTGAATGCTCGTGAACGCCTAGATCATCTTTTGGATCCAGATAGCTTTTTGGAATCTGGGTTGTTAGCAAAATCAGCGATATCGGTGGATCGTACAAAGTCGCCGACAGATGGTAAAATAGCAGGCTACGGGACTATAGAGGGGCGTGATGTGGCGGTTGTGTCCAATGACTTCACCGTCAAAGGCGCATCCAGTGCCGCTACAAACATGAAGAAGGTCGCTCAGATGCAGCGAACCGCGGTCGAACGCGGTATCCCGCTTATATTCCTTGGAGAATCTTCCGGCGCGCGTATCCCAGATAATATGGGCGCGCTTGGGATGGGTAATCTGCTGGCCCATAACAATGTGCAATATCGTCGCCTGCGGGAATCTCCTTGGGCCGCTGCTATCCTCGGTATGGCCTATGGATCATCTACTTGGTACGGCGTGCTGTCGGACTTCTGCGTTATGCGTAAGGGCGCGATTATGGCGGTGTCATCTGAACGATTGGTGTCCATGGCCATTGGCGAGAAAGTTGATCCTGAAAAGCTTGGTGGCTGGCGAGTGCACGCCAATGAGACCGGTTTGGTTGATCGTGTGGTCGATAGTGATGAAGAAGCTCTGGATGAAATTCGAACGTTTTTGAGCTATCTGCCGGCACACTGCAACGAAGCACCGCCGATAGTCTCTGTGCCAGAGGGATCGGGCGATTTATTGAATACGCTACCCGAACTGGTGCCTGAAAACCGATCCCAGGTTTACGATATGCACAAAGTGCTGCAGGCGGTTGTTGACAAAGACAGCATTTTTGAGCTGAAACCGCGTTTCGGGAAAACGGCGGTAACTGCACTCAGTCGTATCAATGGCGAGACGGTGGGACTCATTGCTAATAATCCGTTGCACAAAGCCGGAGCGATGGACGCGCAGGCCTGCGAAAAAATCACCGACTTCATGGTGTTATGCGATTCCTACAATGTGCCGTTAGTTTTTTTTGTCGATAACCCGGGCTTTGTAATCGGTATGGAGGCGGAACGGCAGCGAGCACCTGGCAAAATTATGAATTTCATGAACGCGCTTCAACAGGTCACCGTGCCGAAACTTACAGTAATTATCCGCAAGAATTACGGCCAAGCCTATATTAATATGGGCGGAAACAAGAATGCGGATGATGTGGCTGCCTGGATTACTGCTGAGGTGAGTTTTATGGACCCGGCCTTCGCAGTAAATATTGTGTATGGCAAAGAAGGCGAGCGCCTTGAAGATACCAATCCGGAACTGTTTGCCAAAAAACTTAAAGAGATCGAGCTGAGCAATTCCGTTTGGGATTTAGCTGCTTGCTATGCGGCACAGCAAATTATAAAACCCGAGAATACTCGGGATTGGCTCAAGAAGATGTTACGCATTCATCGCCGTCGTCTTTCTAATGGCATAGGTAAACATTTGCTCTCTAATTGGCCGACAAGTTACTAACGCACCATTAAAGCCAGCAAGGGGCAAATCAATGTTTAAAAAAATTCTCATCGCAAATAGGGGGGCTATCGCGTCGCGCATCGTGCGTGCGCTGCACAATATGAATGTGGAAGCTGTTGTCGTTTATTCCGAAGCGGATAAGCTATCACCTTATGTGAAAGAAGCGGATCAAGCTATCGCCATTGGTCCGGCCGCCCCGAAAGAAAGTTATCTCAATATGGATGTACTGATCGCTGCAATTAAAGAATCCGGCGCTGATGGAGTTCATCCAGGTTATGGTTTTTTCGCGGAAAACCCTGTTTTTGCTGATGAGGTCGAGGCGGTCGGGGCAAAATTCATTGGTCCGTCTACGAAGTGGCTTAAAGCCATGGGGCATAAGACTGAAGCCCGTGAATTAATGGCGAAAAACGGCATGGCCGTAGGCGCTGGTTCGGATTTGTTGACTGAAGAAGCAGGGATGATTGCTGCAGCCAACGATATTGGCTATCCGGTATTAGTCAAACCTGCTGCCGGCGGCGGTGGTATAGGCATGTTACCCGCTCATGATCAGGAACAATTAGTCAGGGCGGCAGGGCGTGCCCGTTCTATGGCTGAACGGGGCTTTGGCAATGGAGATATTTATATCGAGCGCTTGGTTGAGAGGCCCCGCCATGTAGAATTCCAAGTTTTGGGTGACGTGCATGGGGATGTTTGCCATGTATTTGAGCGCGATTGCTCTATCCAGCGCCGCCATCAGAAGATTATAGAAGAAGCACCTGCACCCAATGTGGCCCGCGAGGTTATTCTTAAAAAGGCGGATGAAATTACGTCGACCCTGAAATCGTTGCCTTACGATAATATCGGAACGGTGGAGATGCTAATGGGCCAAGATGGCTCGTTTAGCTTTTTGGAGATGAATACGCGCTTACAGGTAGAGCATGGAGTAAGCGAAGAAATCAGTGGTATCGATTTGGTGGCGGCCCAGGTACGATCTGCCTCAGGTGAGTCTGTAGATGACATAATTCCTGCTGATGTTGCCGTTAATGGCCATGCCATTCAGGCTCGTGTATATGCTGAAGACCCTATAAAGTTTTTTCCGTCACCTGGACCATTAAATAAATTCCGCTTGCCGGAATGCGAAGGTATTCGAATCGAAACCGGGTTTGCCGAAGGCATGGCGGTGACACCGTTCTATGACCCGATGGTCGCTAAGGTACTGTCGAAGGGAAAGGATCGTGATGACGCAATAGAAAAACTTATTGGCGCATTGGAAAAGTTTGAAATAGAAGGCATAAAGTCCAATATTCCTGCGCTCGTGCAAATCCTTCGTTCGGATGATTTTCGTTCGGGCGATGTTCATACCGGTCTTACGGCCGAAATTATTCAGAAGTAAGGAGCTCAACCAACATGGCGACAGAAGACGTCGAATCTGAAGTAACCGGAACTGTTTGGAAAATCGAATGCAAAGTCGGTGATACGGTTGCCGACGGCGATATATTGATGATTTTGGAGTCTATGAAAATGGAAATTCCAGTGATTTGCCCGGAAGACGGCACGATCACGGAGATCAAGGTTAAGGAGGAAGAACCGGTTGCCGAAGGGGACGTGGTTGTCGTCCTTGAGGTTTAGCACTTCTTCCTCCAATGTCTTTCAAACACCTTTTCGATAGGTTAACGCTGGAATATGACTAGGTATGCTGACAAAGATGAGGCCAATGAAGAGTGTCAACACGGGGGGGTCGAGTTACCTTACGAGAACGTATTGACGATTTTGTAGACAAATATTGCCTCCTCCTACCAGGCAGCGGTCTCCCCCGGCGTCGTTTACTTGATCCGGCCTGGTCAGACGCAGGCTTATCTATTTCCGCTTGTTAAGCTTCCACAAAACAAGCTGGAAAAGATGCTTGGGCAGAAAAGTAGGATGGGGTGCCACCTTAACCAGCGAGAGTATCCATAAATGTATCCACAGCCATCTTCTCTAGGGTGGCGCGGTCATCAAATAGCGGCAGGAGAAAAGCCTGCTGGTGATGCGTCAATCCAATAGCAATATTCTCGCGGAACTTCTCACCGATGCGGTCTATACCACCGTCGGTGCGGCGGATTTTGTGACCAAGCGGGAAATTCACCACTATATCGTCGGTTGATGAGCCATCCTTGAAATAGACTTGGACTGCGTTGGCGTCTGATTTAACGTTGAGGTCATAGTAATCGTTGGTGAAGCTATCATCGACGGTGACCGTGGTGACATCTCTAAGCGCGTCGATGCGAGGGTCGGCAGCGCGATCGTCGCTGTAATCCTCGTAAGTGAGGCGGCCCTGTAGGAGGCCAATGGCAACGATGTATTGGATGCAGTGATCGCGATCGGCTTCATTGCGAAGTGGACCAGTGCGATCCACCTGTTTCATCGTATAGGCATGGGAACGGATGGCGATGTGTTTGATATCATCAATTTTTTCTTTAACCTCCGAGTGGAGGAGGATCGCTGCCTCCAACGCACTTTGGGCATGTCCTTCGGTGGGCCAGACTTTTATGACGTTATTTTGGATAATTTTATCGCTTGGGGGCTCGCGCAGCGTAAAAGGATCACCACCCCAGCGCCGCTCAATAAAGCCATATTTTGGTGCGCTTAGGACCGTCGGATAGGCATCTTCACCTTGGACAGCGAGCATAGCCAAACGTACGCCTCTGCTGGCTGCATCACCTGCGGCCCAGCATTTACGCGTGCCCGTGGTGGGCGGTTGGCGATAGAGACGCAGTGTGCCGCCGTCGGCGAAAGCGTTAGTTATAGCAGCGATGATGTGGTTTCGATTACCGCCTAATAAACGGCAGGTCACACCGGCGCTGGAAACCCTAATCATCAATTCATGATCTAATCCGTGGTCTAAATAGGAATTCTCGTTAGCTAGCCCACCATGGATCTCATGTGTCATCAGACAGGCTTGAATGAGGTCACGCATGTTGAGTGGTGCTTCGCCCTTGGATCGGTTGACCCGACTGATATAGTCGCAAACAGCGAAGACTGCTCCGATATTGTCCGACGGATGCCCGCCCTCTTTGCCGAAATAGGATTCATTGTAGTCGAGCCAGCGGTTCATGGTGGCGTTAGCAAAAGCAGCCTGTACTGGGTCGAGCTTATGGGGCGTTCCGGGTACTTGTGCGCCGTTGGGGACAATGGTGCCGGATACTAGCGGCCCAAGGCGTTTGCGACAATCTGGGTCACCGAGAGCGCCAAGGCCGCAGCCTAGTGTATCCATGACGGTTAAATGGGCTGCATCAAGGGCTGTCTCTCCGTTTGGCGGCGGGGCGCAGATATAATCCGCCAACTCGCCGATGAGTGGGTCAAGTTTAAGTTCTTCAGCTTCCAATGCCATGCTGGCCTCCCATATGTTTATTGTTATGAACTATAGACGCTTTGCCTCCTTATGCTGAAGGTGCCAGTGGTTTCCACTTCTATGAGGGTTAATAGGAAGGTTGGAACATGTCGATAAAAGTTACGCCATTGAAGGCTCTTGGCTATCCGGACCGCGTTAACTCAGGATCATGAAAGTGCATAACCACTCGGCATTCTTTCGTTAGGGAATAATTGACTTAGGCTATTGTAAGGCGAATTCGGATGCTGCTTAACGAGGAGAGGCGCTATAGGCGTTTTTGCATTAGTTTGAGTAACCCTGAGACGCCATCCTTTTTTATAATAGCAGCAAATTCAGAACGCTGCGTTACGGCCATACTGATCCCTTCGATATAGATATCGATAATTTTAAATTGGCTGTTGTACTTGCGCAGGCGCCAATTACAACTGATGGGACTATCACCATTGGTATTTAAAATCCGGGAATGGACGATGATGTCAGCTTTCCCAACTTTGGACGTCTTGGTTACCTCGAACTGTTGGCCTGAATAACCGCCAAGACGGGACGAATATGTCTTTAATACCCATTCGGAGAATAGTTTTTGATAGAATTTACGTTGTTTGCGTTCCATGCGACGCCAATGGATGCCGATTACGAAACGGCCTATTTTGCGCATTGCAAATTTTTTACTCAGCAGATCGCGAAATTTACTTTCACGGTCAGCCAGGGAACCGCTTTTGTTGTTGAGGGTGGAAATTGCTTTTGCGGCAAGCGACTGAATAAATTGTCCTGGGTCATCTTCATTTTTATGCGGTTGTGGCACTCCGGCATGACTTACACCCATTGTTGCTGCCACAAAAAAAAATGCGGCAGTTATAACGATCATAAATCGTGGTATTCGTTCAGCCATCGTTTGGTTTCCACCACAATCAAATAAAGTATGAACTTGGAAAGATATATGACCCGCACTAAAGGTAATCCTATGACCATGGTCACAATCACTTAAATATAGACCCTAGAGCCTAGAGGGCGTTTAGATAGAAACATGCAACGGGGAATTCAAGGGATGAAATGTCGCAAAGTTCAAAAATCGTCGTAACATACCGGCCTTACACGATAATATTGTCGATAAAACTTTCATTTTTTAGCCCGGAATAGTTGCTCGACGACAATGATTTTACTGAATGAATGGTGTCGAGTCGTCCCATAAAAAAATTTTCAAAGATAAAGGAAAAAATGAATAAGAATTTGTGTCTTGAAGAGTATTTTTCCCTGAACCAGCGTACCCATGTCATGGGGATCGTGAATGTTACGCCAGACTCTTTCTCGGGTGATGGTGTGATGGGTGCAAGCGATTTCGTAACCGGTGCAGTCCGACAAGCGGTAGCTTTCCATCACGCTGGTGCTGATATTCTTGACGTCGGCGGTGAAAGTACGCGTCCTGGAGCCGTGCCGGTGGAAACTCAAACCGAAATAAACCGGGTAGTCCCGGTTATAGAGGCAGTAGTCGAAAAGCTCCCCAATGCGGTGATATCAATTGATACCAGCAAGGCCGACGTGGCCATTGCTGCACTTTCAGCGGGCGCTACCATACTCAATGACGTCTGGGGGTTCCAGCATGATCCTAATATTGCCGCTGTGGCCGCTGCCGCTGGATGCCCTGTAATATTGATGCACAATGCTAGCCGGTCGGATGCTATCTTTGCTGATGGAGTTGGCGGGAAGCATTATGGTGCCAAAGCATACACGCATCTCATAGAAGATGTTATCCGCAGTCTTAAAGAGAGAGTAGCTGCTGCCGTGGCTGCCGGGATAGCATTGGATCAAATTATAGTCGATCCGGGTATTGGATTTGGTAAATCCGTTATTCAAAATCTTGCTCTTATTAATCATCTGGACCAAGTAAAGGAGTTGCAGTTTCCGTTGCTGGTGGGTCCAAGTAGAAAATCTTTTATTGGTTCCGTATTAAGAGCAGAAGTGGATGATCGTCTTGACGGCACCATAGCAGCAGTGGCGATTGCGATTGTGCGCGGTGCGAATATTGTTCGGGTACATGACGTCAAATCGATTGTACGAGTGGCGCGGATGTGTGATGCCATCTTGAGTTCGCCGGCAGATGGTTGTGTTAAGCCGTCAGAAGAGTCCGCGTGATATGGAAGAGGTTTTTATCGCTATTGGGTCAAATCTCGGGGATCGATTGGAAAATATTGTCCGAGCGGAACGTGGTCTTTTTGAATGCCTGGAAATAACTAGCCGTTCTAAGGTCTATGAAACACCACCGCAATATGTGGCCAACCAACCACCCTTTCTAAATCTCGCGGTACGAGGAAGACCTAAAATGGAACCGAGGCCGCTTTTAGAGACCTTAAAACGGTTAGAGATTGCTTTAGGTCGTCAACCCGCCCCCCGCAATGGACCGCGTTTGATTGACCTAGACATACTGTTCTTTGGTAAACGCCAAATTGCCACTGATGAGTTGACGTTGCCGCATCCGCGTATCCAGGAACGATATTTTGTTTTAAAGCCATTACTGGACCTAGACCCGAATATGCGCCATCCAACAAATGGTAAAACAATATGCCAATTAATTAATGAGCTACCCATGAATTCAGGCAAAGGGGTGAAAGTACTATCGGATTATTAAAATTGATCTATATCTAAGGCCAGGACGCTCGGATGTCCTTTACGGATGGACAAACTCAGTGCTGCTGTTTGAGGTAGTACATGATCAGCATAAAATTGGGCGCTCGCCAGCTTTGCTGCATAGAATTTAGGGTCGCAGTCGTCAGCTTGGCTAGCTGCAATCTGTGCTGCGCGCGCATGCATCACACCGCCGGCGACCGCACCGAACAAGCGTAAATAAGCGGTCGCGCCGGCTAAAGCGGTTTCTTGATCCGATGCAGCGATTTTAACAAGCCAGTCGGTAGTTGCCGTAAGTTCTTTGAGTGCTTCCTCCGCAGCGGCCACAATTGGTTGAGATTTTTCATCGGTCTTGGCCTTTTTGAGTAATGTATTAGCGTCGTTTACGAACGCGCCCATGGCGACTCCTTTATCGCGCAGCACTTTGCGACCTACTAAGTCGATCGCCTGGATACCATTGGTGCCTTCGTAGATTGGCGCTATGCGCGCATCCCGATAATGTTGTGCGATTCCGGTTTCCTCAATAAAGCCGGTGCCGCCATGCACTTGCAGAGCAAGCGAGGAGATCTCTACGCCAAGATCTGTGCACCATCCCTTGACCATGGGAATAAGCAGGTCGACGCGGGCCTGTGCTTGCGCTCTTTCACTCTCGTCTAAATATCTTTTTGCACAATCGAGCGCGAGTGCAGCATCGTAGGCGACCGCCCTCATCGCTTCGATCTGGGATTTCATTAGCATCAGCATGCGCCGCACATCTGGGTGATTAATGATTGTCCCAAACTGAGACCGGCCCTTAGCGTAATCGCGTGCCTGTTGATAAGAGCGTTCCGCAATAGCTAAGCCTGAAATGCCGATATTGAGCCGTGCATTGTTCATCATAGTAAACATTGCAGCCAGCCCCTCGTTTTTCCGGCCCACCAAAAAACCGATGGCTCCACCTTCATCGCCATAAGACATCACGCAGGTCGGACTACCGTGGATACCGAGCTTTTTTTCCAATGAGAGGCAACGAAGGTCATTCCGTTTGCCAAGATTACCGTCTGGGCTAACCAAATATTTCGGCACGATAAACAGCGAGATACCTTTTGGCCCTTTGGGGGAGTCGGGCGTTCGGGCAAGCACAAAATGGATGATGTTTTCGGCCATATCGTGTTCACCGTAAGTGATAAATATTTTTTGCCCAGAGATTTTATAGTGATCACCTAACGGTTCGGCTTTGCAGCGCAGTGCCCCCAAGTCTGAGCCGGCTTGTGACTCTGTTAAATTCATTGTGCCTGGCCATATGCCGGAAATTAGTTTGTTTAAATAAAGTGACTTTTGGTCGTCGCTTCCGAATTCGTCAAGTAACTCCACAGCACCCGTCGTTAGAATTTCACAAAGGGACCAAGAGGTATTTGCGCCGAGCCACATTTCTTGTGTCGCAGCGGAAATAAGCCATGGTAGACCCTGGCCACCATGCTTGGGACTGAAGGGTAGAGAAGCCCAGCCGCTTTCGACGAAGCTCTTATAGGCGCTAGCAAAACCCGTTGGCGTGCGGACGACGCCGTTTTCGAGGATCGATCCTTCTTCGTCGCCGATTTTGTTAAGCTGTGCGATTACTTCCGATGCAAACTTTCCGCTTTCCTCAAGAATTGCGTCAATCAGGCTTGGGTTCGTTTCTGAGAGCCCAGGTAACGCAGCGGCTTGTGCGGTCAAGCCCATTTCGTGAAGGCAGAATTGTATATCGCGTAAGGGAGGAGTGTAATCGGACATTTTTTACCTCGTTATAGCAATTTGCCCGGATTCATAATTCCATGCGGGTCTAGTGCTGCCTTCAGTTGACGCATTAGGTTGATGTCCAAGTTAGGTGTGTAGTGGAGAAAAGAGTCGCGTTTCAGCTGGCCAATGCCATGTTCCGCACTGATTGAGCCTTCGAACTCCGCGACCAAATCAAGCACAATATGATTGATAGCGTCTTTATGAGTAAGAAACTCGTCGTCGGCCATATCCGTAGGCTTGGCAAAATTGAAATGTAAATTGCCATCTCCGACATGTCCAAAATAAACAGGTCGGATTTTTGCCATATAATCCGTGACCGCAGGGATTGCTTTGCGGACGAATGCAGGAATGCTGCTTACCGGCACAGAAATGTCATGCTTGATGCTTGCGCCTTCTTCTTTTTCTCCTTCGGGCAGGTATTCGCGCAATTTCCATAAAGCACTGCGCTGCCCTTCTGATTGGGCAATGATTGCATCGGTTATTAAGCCATCTTCAAAACCTCTCTCCAGAAACTGTTCTAGTGACTCGTCGGTGGGGTCGCTAGAGGCAATTTCTATTAGACCATAAATGTCTGACGGTTCGGAAAGAGGTTCCGTCAAGTTGGGGCCGTGCTTTAAGGCGAAATCTAACGGGGGGCGTGTTATCATTTCGAAACTACTGACTCGGTCACCACTGACTTGACGAGCACGGGCTAAAAGTTCGACGACTTCATCTAGTCCGTTAATAGCGGCAAAACATGTCTGGTAGCTTTTTGGCTTGGGGAAAAGTTTAAGCGTTGCAGCAGTGATGATCCCTAGCGTCCCTTCTGATCCTATAAAAAGATGTTTTAAATCGTAGCCTGTATTATCTTTGCGGAGTGACCTGAGACCGTTCCATATTTCACCCGATGGAAGAACTACCTCTAATCCCAAGACCAAATCTCGCATGTTACCGTAACGGAGTACGCTTACACCACCGGCGTTCGTCGCCAAATTGCCACCAATTTGACAGGAGCCTTCAGCGCCCAAGCTCAATGGAAAAAGGCGCCCCTCCTCGTCGGCAATATCCTGGATAGTTTGCAAGATACACCCTGCTTCAACTGTTGCAGTATAGTTCAGTGTATCTAGCTTGCGGATTTTATTCATACGTCCAAGACAAAGTAATACGGCATTGCTATCTACTGCAGGGGTGGCTCCACCATTCATTCCTGTATTGCCGCCCTGAGGCACGACCGTGATTTTGTGTTCTGCACAAATTTTGACGATATTTGAGACTTGCTCCGTTGTGTTTGGCCGGAGAACCAATGCACAGGTTCCGCGATATTGCCCACGCCAGTCCGTCAAATAAGCGGTTGCATCTGTTGCGTTGTCGATAAAGCCATTCTCGCCCACAATAGACTTTAATTGATCTAGTGTCGTATCGGGCAGGGAGGATACCGTTCCATCTGGAGACATAGTCAACTCATATAATTTTAAAGTGCTATCTAGAATAAACGGGATTAACGGGCGAACCAAGCCGTCTAATGCAAACTAGGAGTATCATTGCCATCGCTGTACCCATAGGACCAACACCTAAAGAGAGGTCTTTTAGCCGAATATCCGTTTTATGCGCTTCACTTGGCATGGAAATCGATAGGCTCAATTTTGTAAAAGGTAAAAGTGTTAGTAATGGTCTCCAACGAATAATTACATCCAAAGGGCGGTATTAGTACCGGCCGGAAATTGTAAATTATTTCCACTTTAAGTTCATGCTTTTGTAAATCTTCATTCTCTATATTTTGATTGTCAAAGGTGCGCCTGCTTTTTCCGCTCTAATATGAATTTAGAAAAAGTTTATGCGATTTGTAGGGCGATTAAGGATTCTCGTAGTTTTTTATGAAAAATTTTCGGCGTTCACAAAAAAATTTTAATCAAGCTGCGGCACGTCGCAGTCGATCATTGATCGCTCGGCCGAGTCCCTTTTCCGGGAGTGGCATAACCGCTATGGCGCGATGTGGCGCCACATCGAGCTGGTGCAGGTAGGCAAACAGATTAGCAGCAGCTTCGGTTAGGTCCGAGCTTTCGCTCAAATTCAGCGTGGCGTCCATACCGTTCGGGCCGAATCCCAGCAAGGCCTCGCCCGGTTTAGGCTTGCGCACATTCAAACGTAATGGACGTTCTGGCGCATAATGGCTTGTTAGCATACCCGGCGATTTAAACGTGCTACCCTTATAGGCTGAGGTAGAAATTTTCATGCTGAGAGATTTTTCGATTATCTCGACCGAGATGCCGCCAGGGCGCAGGAGTATCGGGTTGTCCTTTGTGAGGTCGAGCACCGTTGATTCCAAGCCGATAGTGCAGGGACCGCCGTCCAGTATCAGTGGGACCTTATCGCCTAGTTGGTCTGCCACATGCTGCGCGGTGGTGGGGCTGAGGCGACCTGACGCATTAGCACTGGGGGCGGCGATGGGATGGCCGGTCTGTTCGATGAAGGAGCGCGCAAAATCATGGCCAGGTACCCGGATGGCTAAACTATCTAGCCCTGCACTTGCGAGTAAGGAAATAGTGCAATTCGATGTCTTTTGCAAAACGAGCGTTAGCGCACCGGGCCAGAATTGATCCGCCAATGCGTGCGCTATTTTCGTGAACTTTCCAATCTTTTCAGCAGCAGTCTTGTCGGGTACATGGATAATCAGCGGGTTGAACTCTGGGCGGTTTTTAGTAGCGAAGATCTCTGCTACGGCACGGTTATTCGTGGCGTCTCCGCCCAGCCCATAAACAGTCTCCGTTGGGAAGGCGACGAGCTGGCCTGCGCGCAAAATGTCGACTGCACGCGAAATACTTTCGGTCGAAACAGGATCAATGTTTACCATTCCCATGGCTTACACGGAGCGATTCCGTCTTGCAATCTTAACGTGTCTG
>MDTA01173474.1_pt1 | contig 47955 bp, 48 predicted proteins | sample 811151 | NCBI WGS metagenome assembly MDTA01 (sample SAMN05326648, study PRJNA326480) | marine metagenome | isolation source: seawater | place: Indian Ocean: South | collected 2010
TAGGCTGGATGTGGAAGCGCGGTAACGCGTGTAGCTGACCAGTACTAATAGCTCAATTGGCTTGATTTATGCACTGAAAAAAATTTTTTGTTAAAAATGTTTAGATTTGATAATTTGACCTTTAACCAAGTTGCTCTTAGCTCTTTTGTTAAATATTTTATTAAATTCATTAGTTCTCAAACCTATACCCTCATAAACTAATACTGGTTTTAAGTTTTTGTGATTAAAACGATCTCCTTTTTTAATATTAAATCTAGCGACTATTTTACGAGATAATATAGAATTAAGAATTTTTTCAGATTTATGCATTTTTTTTACTGGTTTTCCTAAACTAATTTTGACTTTTTTTGCTAGATCGATCATATCTTTTAATACATGAAACTCTAATGATGCAGCATGATCGGGACCAGCCATTTCTTTATTCAATGTAGAATGTTTTTCAATTACGTTTGCACCTAAAGCAACAGCTCCTACAGATCCAGCCATACCCTTTCCGTGACCAGAAAAACCAATGTCCGTTTTTAATATTTTTTTTAATTCAGGGATACAGAGTAAATTTTTGTCTTTTTCGTTTGAAGGATATGCAGAAGTACAATGTAAAAACATATATGGAGTTTTGTACTTTTCAAATATTCTTTTTGTTATTTTAAGCTCTTTATAAGTGCACATTCCTGAACTAATAATTGTTGGAAGTTTCTGTTTAGCGACGTAATCACAAAAATGAAAATTATTTGCATCTATGCTCGCAATTTTAATTGCTTTCACACCTAATTTTTTCACAAAATCCATACTCTTTTCGTCCCAAGGTGTAATTATAAGATCTATTTTTAATTTTTTACAATATGATTTAATAATTTTATAGTCTTTTTCTTTTAGTTCTAATCTTACGTCTGGATAAACCCAATTACCAAATTTCAATGATTTTTTGGGAATATCTCTTTTATTTTTACTCAAATAGCCTATGGGTTTTTTTGTTTTTATATTAAAGTTCAATAAATCTTTGGCATCTCTCTTTTGAAATTTAACTGCATTAAAACCAGCTTTTTTTGACTCCCTTATCATTTCTAAAGCCATTGACAAATATCCGTTATGATTGATTCCAATTTCTGAAATAAAATAAGGATTTTCAGATTTATCTAGGTATTTTTTTTTAAACTTTACCATATTGTTCTACCCCCATCTATAACTAATGTTTGACCTGTCATGTATGAATTATGTTCGCTAGATAAGAATTGAATAGCTTTTTTATATTCACTTCTCTTAGCCCATCTATTTAAAGGTATCCTTTTCTTGACATTTTTTACTAAAAATTTTGGTTGATTATTAAATACAGCTCCAAGAGCTAGAGTGTTACATCTTACATTTTTATAACCCCAGTAGGTAGAAACATATTTTGTAATTCCTGTAATGCCGTGTTTTGATATTGAATAACCAATAGGTTTAAAATTTTTTACCTTAGAGGAAATTTCACTTCGGTGATAAACTCTTTGATCTGGCGCATTAATTCCAAGGTCTGATGAAATATTAATTATAATTCCACCCATTTTTTTTGACATTTCATATCCAAAAATTTTGCAACAATTAAATGTTCCTATTATTCCTACTGATATATCATTTAATAATCTTTTTGAGCTATATTTTTCTAATTTAGCATTAACCTTATTACCCATCATACTTGGATTTATATCAGCGTTATTAACGAGACAGTTTATATGAATTTTATTTTTTTTCAGATTTTTGAACAATTTATAAATTTCTTTTTCACTAGTTATATCACAAAATTTAGTTATGATTTTTGCGAAAGGGAACTTTCGTTGAAGCTCTTTAGCTGTCTTAATTAACTTACTTTTTTTTAGGTCAACTAATATTAAGTGATATCCGACCTCAATTAACGCTTCAGAGTGATAATATCCTAATAATCCTCCAGCTCCAGTTATTAGACAATACTTATTCAGAAATAATCCTATTGTAATTTTGTATTGAATTTTTCATGTCTAAAATGAAATTATCATGAGATCTATATGTTTGAAATGTAATATCTTGTAAATTTTTTAAACTTTTTATATTTTCTTTCATTATATTTAATTCTTTGAATTTTAAGGGGATAACTTTTGAATTTCCATGGTTTTTACTCCTATATTTAATATGAAAACCATAAATTTTATTTCTAAAAAAATTAAAATAATCCTCAATTCTATAACCATTAGCTCTTGTATTGCCTATATCCAAAAGAAGACCCAAGTTTGTAATATATTTTGATTTAAAAAAGTCTTTTAACTTTCTTGGATTAATATCAGTTTCTATGGAAATTTTGGAATTTTTCCCTAACTTTCTCAAAATATAATTCAATCTTTTAATTGCAATTTTCTTTTCACTTTTATTTCTAAATCTAGCCCTTTCTTCAATAGGAATATTAATCCTATTTATCTTAATTTTAGATTGTACTAATTTAATTTTTTCTATTAACCAATGTAAGTTAAATTGATTAATTTTATGAAGTGGTTCATCCATTATAAGATCTAACGCTATTGATGATATTTTAATGTGTTTATTTTTTAATTCTTTTTTAATTTGACTTAGAAAAAAATTATTAAAGATTGGGTTTGAGTAATCTGATATTATCCATTCAATACCGTTAAATCCAAATTTTTTTGCCAAAGTTATATCTCTTTGCCAACTATCAATAGGAAAATATTGATATTTGTCACCAACTTTTTTTGAAAATCTCCCAATTACATATGACGTGAATACCTTATTATATTTTTTTATAACTTTCATAAAAAATTTGATTTTAATTTTAAAGCAAGTTTCAGAGACTTTATTCCGTTAACTACACTATATTGATTTTCAATTTTTTTTTTATTTTTAACTTTTTCTAAAAAATACTTAACTTGTTTAATAAAAATATCGTTTCTATCAAACTTAAAATTGAATTGTTTAATTTTTCTATTTTTAAATATTTTAATTGTTCCTTGATTTAAGTCGCATTCTATCTTACCTTTTTTACCAATGAATAAAAGTTGTCTTCTTTTTGGTCTCTCAAAATAATTTAAATAAATTGTACAAAGAGTTTTTTTCTTTCCTTTTAACAGTAAAAGATTTGAAACTGAATTATCTTCAACATTCAATTTGAGATCTGACAAATACGAAGTAATAGAATTTACAATTTTAATTTTATATTTTTCAAATAAAAATATTAAATAATCAATCTCATGAATCTGGCTTAATACCACTCCACCACCAAGCTCTTTTCTAGCAGCGTAAGAGTTTTTGTAACCCTCATACGGATGGAAATCGTCTATATGTTCTCCGTGACTTATAAAAATATTATAGATATCGCCAATTATATTTTTTTTTAAAATTTTTTTTAATTTTAAAATAATAGGATTAAATTTTAGCTGGTATCCCATCATATTCAAAATTTTTGGTTTTGACGCAATTAATTTTTTTAATATCTTAATATTTCTTAAACTTGAACCAAGTGGTTTTTCTACAAAAACATTTATATTATTTTTCATCAGCCAGATTGTTTCATCGATGTGAAATTTCGATGGTGTACAAACGAAGGCTGCATCTATGTTAATTTTTTCTTTTTTAAAATCTTGTAAACTTCTAAAAACTCTAATTCTATATTTTTTTTCAATATCACCACGTATCGATTGGTTTCTATTTGTAAGCAGAGGTGTAAAATATTTTTTTCTAATTGCAAAAAAATTAGTTTTTTTATCTATTTTGTAAACATTTCTAAGATGCCTTTGTCCAATGGAACCTAGTCCTAAAAACAGTATATTCATATAATGTTGTTTTTATAATTCAAAAAACCTAAATTTATAAAAATTGAATTGATATATACTACAATTAAGTTTAATGTTCAATTATTGAACGCAAGCTAATTTATGAAAAGAAGTACATTTAATTACGAAAAATTTATATTTAACAGTATTATTCCATATCTTAATAAAAATTCAAAAAAACTCCAATATGTAAGGAAAGTAAAATCTAGATCAAAAGTAAAAAAAAAATTTGATCCAGTCACATCTCATGACTTAAAAATACAAAAGGAGATTAGTAATAAAATAAGTAAAAAATTTCCTGATCACGGGATAGATGGCGAGGAGGGAAAAAAAGATTATAAGAAAAGAAAGATTAAATGGATTATAGATCCAATCGACGGTACAAAATCTTTTTTAATTGGTATGCCAACTTTTTCACATTTATTTGGACTTGAAATTGAAGAAAAATGTAGAATTGGTTTAGCCTATTTTCCTATTTTAAAAAAATATTATATTACCCAAAAAAATAAATCTTACGTCTTTTCAAACGGAAAAAGAAGAAATATTAAAACTTCAAATGTAAAAAATTTAAAAAAGAGTAAAATGGTAATAAATACTCTGAGAACAATTAAAAATTTAAAGTTATTAAATTTTTTTAAAAAATATCAATCTTTTTTTAAAATTACAGGTGCTGATGCATACAATTATTGCAAACTTGCTGAAGGAAATATTGACATAATTCTAGAGTCAAATTTGAAACCATTTGACATAAAACCTTTAATACCAATAATATCAAATTCTGGTGGAGTAATTAGTGATTGGTTTGGAAACGAGTACTCGGGTAGCGGCGATATTTTGGTCTCTTCAAATAAAATATTACATAAAAAAATTTTAAAATTATTAAAAAGGATAAGATGAAAAAATCAAAGATTTGGGCAATAATCCCTGCAAGATCTGGATCCAAAAATATTAAAAATAAAAATATAGTTTTACTAAATAAAAAACCTTTATTAGCTCATACTATTGATAGTGCTTTTAAAAGCAAAATGTTTGAGAAAGTTTTAGTTTTAACTGACTCTCAAAGATATGCCAATATAGCAAAAAAATATGGAGCAGAAATACCATTTATCAGACCTAAAAATATTTCTAAAGATAAGTCAACTGATAATGAACTCTATCTTTATATGTTAAAATATTTTTACAAAAACAATATAGATACACCTAATTTTTTTGCACATCTAAGTCCTGTTGTTCCAATAAGAAAAAATAAAATTATTGAAAAGGGAATAAAGTTTTTTTTCAAAAAAAAGAAAAACGATCTTCAGACAATGAGATCAGTATCAGAAATGGTGCAACCTGCATACAAAATGATGCGTATAATAAATGGCAAGTTATGCTCAATTAAAAAAAAAGATTTTGATTTGAATAAATTGAATAAACCAAGACAGTCTTATGAAAGAACTTATATTCCAAATGGACTTATTGATATAATCAGCAAAAAAAATTTAGAATTTAACAAAACAACTCATAGCAAAAAAACAATTCCCTTTTTAGTTGATCAAATGTATGTTGATATTGATGATAAAACTGATTTACTGTATGCCAAGTATCTTTTCGAAAAAAAAATAATCTAATATGAAAAATATTATTAAAGATCATTTTCAAAATAGTTCCAAAACCATTATGAACTTGGAAAGTCACACTAGCCAAATTTTAAAAATTGTGGAATTAATAATTAATACTCAAAAAACAAATAATAAAGTTTTAGTAGCTGGAAATGGTGGATCGTGTGCAGATGCGGAGCATTTTACAGGTGAACTTATTTGTACTTTTAGCGATCCTGATAGAAGACCTATTTCTGCCGAATGTTTATCTAAACATTCAGCTGCAATAACCGCATGGTCTAATGATTTTGGTTTTGATACATTTTTCAAAAGACAAGTTGAAGCTAATGGCAAGTCCGGAGATATTTTAATATTGCTATCTACTGGTGGCGGAAATCGAGAAGCCAATACCTCAATGAATTTGGTATATGCTGCAGAGGAAGCTAAAAAACATGGCATTAAGGTAATTTCCCTAATTGGTAAATCAGGCGGAATACTTAAAGAGATATCAGATGTTAGTATAATCGTTGAAAGTGAAATTACAGCTTTAATTCAAGAAGCTCACATGTCTATTCTTCATTGTATTTGCATGTGCTTAGAAGGAGAATTTAAAAATGAAAAATCGAAAAGTTAAAATATACGTAGACGGCCCTGATATTAGTGAGATCAAAAATTTTTTGAACTTTGATGGTTTTACTTTTAACCCGTCTTTATTTAAAAGATTAGGAGCAACCAATTATATGGAATTTTCTAAACAAATTATCCAAGAAACAAACAATAAACCAATATCAATAGAGGTATTTGCTGATGATTATGATACTTGTTTTGATCAGGCAAAAAAAATTAATGCATTAGGAAAAAATATTTTTGTAAAAATACCTATAACATATACTAATGGCAAGAGCACAATTGAGCTTATTAAAAAACTTTCAGATCAAAATATAAAATTAAATATCACCGCGATATTTACCCTAGACCAAATTAAGAATATTTTGGATGAGATAAAAGACAAGCAACATATTCTATCGATTTTTTCCGGACGTATATATGACATTGGATTAGATGCAGCATATCTTTTTAAAGAAATGTCAGATTATATACATGATAACTCAAAATGTTTATCCCTTTGGGCAAGTTGCCGAATGGCTTATGATTTAATAACATCTGAAAAATCGGGCGCAGATATAATTACTATGACTCCAAACCTTGTAAAAAAAATTAGTTTTTTTGGTAAATCTCCTGAGGAATTTTCTTTAGATACAGTTAAAGGTTTTTATAATGATGCAAAAAAAGCTGGTTTTAAAATTTAATTCTAAAGATGATTATTACACGCACAGCTTTTAGAATACCTTTAGCAGGAGGTGGAACTGACCTAGATTTTTATTTTAAGAAAAAAGGTGGTGAATTAATCTCTTCAACATTTAATCAGTTCGTGTTTGTTTTGCTTGCAGAAAGGCCAATTGATGACAAAATTCTCATACAAACTACTACTGCTCAATTTTCAAATAGTATTAATAAAGTAAAACATGAGATAATTAGAGAAGTTCTTAAGTATTTTAAAATAAAAAAAAAAATCCAAATTAGTACATTTTCCACATTGCCCACAAGCTCAGGCTTAGGATCATCCAGCGCATTAATAGTAGGTTTAATTAAAGCTATTTCAATTTTTAAAAAAGAAAAAATCAGTAAGAACAAAATCGCTAGAATAGCGTTTCATATTGAAAGAAAAGTTCTTAGCTATACAGGCGGTTGGCAAGATCAGATTATAGCTAGTTTTGGAGGAGTACAGCAAATAAAAATAAGTAAAAAAGGAAATTTTAACACGCGATCTATTAAAATTAAAAATAATGTTATTAACAAGTTAGAAAAAAAATTTATATTGGTTTTTACAAAAGAATTGAGAAATTCATCAAAAGTAATCTCTTCACAAAAAGTAAATCTTAAAAAAACAATAAAAATATATGATGCAATAAGATCATTGGTACCAACGATGAAAAACTCTTTAAAAAAAGGAGATTATAAAAAAATAGGAGAAATTTTTCATCACCATTGGAAATTAAAGAAACAATTATCAAAACAAATCTCTAATTCAAAAATTGACAGAATATATTTAAATTTACTTAAAGATAATAGCTTTATCGGGGGAAAATTAATTGGTGCAGGAGGAGGTGGTTTTTTTTTAATGGTTAGTAATAATTTAAAAAAATCAATTTTGTATTTAAGAAAAAAAAAATTAAATTTCACTAAATTTAAATTTACCTTTGGAGGTACTCAAGTTGAAGGCTCATATTAATATACCAAAAAATAAATCTATTCGTGAAATAAAAAAGTATTTTTTAAATAATGGATTAAAAGTGTTAATTGATGAAAATAAATTTAACAAATTAAAAAAAGATATGAGATTTGAGAAGGATACTTATAAGCCTGAATTAGAGGATTTATATAGGTTACATCAAATGATTGTACTTAATAAAAGAATTAATATTTTGGAGTATGGAACCGGTTGGTCTTCATTGGTTATCTCGCACGCACTTAAATTAAATAAAAAAAATATATTAATAAGATTAAAGATCTAAGATTTAAAAAAAAATTTTTTTTAACAGTCGTAGATAATGAAAAAAATTTTTTGAAAATTTCAGAAAAAAGAGTAAAAAAATATATTAAAAACTATAAAAACTACGTTTCATTCCATTACAGTAAAAATAAAATGACTAAATTTAATAGGAAAATTTGCTCTTACTTTACCCATCACCCAAGAGTTAACCCCGACTTTATTTATGTTGATGGTCCGGATCAATTTAATATTAAAGGTAAAATAAATAATCTAACCATCTCTGATTATGAAATGATGCCTATGAATTCAGATATACTCAGCTTTGAAAACTTTTTAACACCAGGAACTATAATTTTATTTGATGGAAGGACAGCAAATGCAAGATTTTTAAAATCTAATTTTCAAAGAAAATGGAAATATTTTGAGAACCAAAAAAAAGATCAGCATTTATTCGTATTAAACGAAAAGCCTTTAGGAAATACCAGTAAGAAACAAATGAATTTTTATAAAAAATAAGTAATTAATGGAAAAAAAATTTGACTCAAATAAATTTTTACTTGTAATTAGCTCTTTAAACTTATTTTTTTTTACCTTATATATTTTGAATTTTGATCTCCCTCAAACTTCATTATTACTTAAATTCCTATTCATCTTTTTATTTTTAAGTTTATTTTCTGTGCTATTGATTTTATTGAAACTAAATATTTTGAAAAATATATTAAATATTCAAATTTCTATATTTTTTATTATTATATTTTTTTTATTTATTGAAATTCTATACTTAGCTACTCCTATTTTAATTCCAAAAGAAATAAGTTTATGGATAGATAAAGACGATAATCAACAGAAGGTTATAGATTATTTAGATAAATCACCTTATCTGAAATTTAAACCTAACAAAGTTGTAAGGTCAGCATTTTATAGAGGATTTTCTGATGAATTTGTTTATTCATGGAAAACTGACAAAAATGGTTTTAAAAACTTAGAAAAAAACTTAAACAAAAAAAAATATAAAGCTATTTTATTAGGAAATAGTTGGGCAGAAGGCATGGGTGTTAAGACCGAAGATACATTTGCATCACAATTGAGCAACAGAAACTTTTTGACTTACAACTTAGGCGTCCAAGGATACTCACCTTCACAACAATACGGAGTCTTAAAAACTTTTGAAGTAAAATTTAATTATGATTTTATCATTTCAACTTATGTAGCAGATACCTATCTTAGGGAAAAAAATTTTTATGATAAGAAAAACCCAAAAAAATATACCGGAGGTATTGGAAATATTGAACGATTCGAAAGAGAGGAAATTAGACAAAGGGCAAAATTTACTACCTCAGCAATATGGCTGATGTCTAAAGGTTTCAGAAATAAATTACTAAATTATTTTAGGTCTTTAAGAGAAGAGAAAATTTTATATCCATTTAACAGATATTCGGCAGAATTTCGTTTATTGGAAAAACAGATTTCAGAAGATTTTTTTGAAAAAAGTTATAAAGATATTTATTGGGAGGAAGCTTTAAAGAATTTTAAAAGAATTAACTCGTTCGCTAAAAACAATAACAAAAAAATGTTATTTATTTATGCCCCTAGAAGAGTAAATATTTATTATGAATTTGCTACAGGAAAAAAATTACCAAACGTAACCTATAATGAATCAAATTTATTAAGACAATTTTGCGAGAAAGAGGGTATAATTTTTTTGGATTTAACCTCACCACTAATTGAATATACTTCCAACCTCAAATCAAATAATAAACTTCCATTCTTAAAAGTCGATGGGCATTTAAGTTATTTCGGACATAAAATATATGCTGATGAAATTATCAAAACTATTAATTTAATAGAAAAGTAAATTTATTTTAAATATTTCTTTATTATTTTCTTCAAGAAAGAATTTTTATCATCTGTAACCATTAAATTTTTTTTGTATTTATTTATTATTTTCTTCCAATCCTTAGAATTTATCAAACTTACATTTTTTATTATTTGGTGTATTTTTTTTGGTTCGTTTGAACTCGTCCAAAACGGGCCGTCCTTTTTATACTTTTTGGGCCAAGCAAAATGTCTTTTTTTGGCGAGATAACTGTTTTTTGGACGAATATCAAAAAAAATTGTTTTTGTACCTCTAGCAAATGACTCATATAATAAAGTAGAATCAATACCTACAACTATTTCTGATTGATCAACAGTATTGTAAGGATAATCAAAATCATTGTTTTTACGTTTCAAAAACTTCCAATTTTCTTCTTGCTCAAACAAATTCTTAAAAAACTGTTTTTCAGCAAACTCTTGATTTTTTTTTGGTGTTGGTAAGATATAAAGAGTCTTTTTATTCAACTTACAATATTCGAATATATGCTTTACTAAAATTGCTTCAGCTTTAATATAATCATTCAATGAAATTTTATCATTTATAATAACGTTTTCCTTATTATTTCTAAAAGTAGAAATGAAAAGCACGTCATATTTTTTTGATTTGGTTTTTATACTTGAATTATTTGATAAAAAAGATCCTGTTGGGTAAACTAATGATTTTGAAATATTTTGATATTTTTTTTTAATAGAAAAATTGTGAGTTAAAATATAATCAACGTAAAAATTTATTAGATATCTTTTCTCAAAAAATTTATTCTCATCACTACGCCAAGCATTTTGAATGAGAATTTTTTTTTGATTTTTTTCAGTCTTTAATTTGTAAAATAATTCATAATTATCCAGAAAAGAAATTATAATTTTAGGTTTTACAGTCCCAATATATTCATTTGAATAGTCAAGAAAGTTAAAATTTAATTTTAAAAAACATTTTAATAGAATAAATAAATTAAGACTTTCACCCCAAACGTATATAATATTTATTTTTTTTGCACTTGGAATGTATTTCTTTTCTTTTAAAATTTTAATAAAAGATGGCGCGCCCCAAATTACAACATCAGATTTACTGGGAGCAATTAATTCAAATTTACAATAAATTAAGATTTTGAATAATTTTTTTATTAGTTTCATTTTTTTATACAATGTAAAGTGTTTTACTTTTTTAATTTAATCTTTTAAAACCAATTTGACATAATGATGTTTCTAATAACATATCAATATTTAAGTAATTTTTTTCACAATCGGCAATCGTTTTAAATATAGGATCTAAAATTTTAAGATATTTTTTAATTATTTTATCATTATGACTTATGCAAGCATATATGGTGTTACCCGCTAAAAAATTTTGTTTTAGCATTTCTTGAGAAATATATGTTTTATACTTAAGCCAACTTTCAGATTTAATTTCGAAACTTCTTATGGCGGGTAATCCTGAATACTTAATTTTTAAATTGTGTTTTTTAGCTAGTTTTTTCCACCCAAGCTCAATTTGTGAACCAATTTTAGAAATAAGTTTCCATGATTTTATTTTTTCCATAACTTCTAAAGTTTTTAGAGCTGCGGCTGGCCCTGATCTTTCTGTCCAAAAGGTGCTACTGATAAATGAGTCCTGAGCATGTTCCATAATTTCTTTTTTCCCTAATATTGCAGTAATTGCGTGCCCATTTCCAAGTGCTTTTCCAAATATAGCAATATCCGGATTTACTTTAAATTTTTTATGCAGTCCTCCATAACTTGATCTAAACCCTGATGTGCATTCATCAAATATTAATACTATTTTTTTTTCATCAGCGAGTTTTCTAACCTTTTTTAAAAAACTATTTTTTGGTGGTTCATTTCTCATAACTTCCATTTTGATAATCCCTATTTTTTTGGAATTAACTATTTTTTTTAATCCCTTAAAATCATTATATAAAAATGGTATTGATGTATTTTTTAAAGCTTTAGGGACCCCGCTAGTATCTAAACCTGGAAGCAATTGTTTATTTAAATTTTTTTTATTTGCTAAATTTGCAGAGAGATACCAGTCGTGCCAACCATGATAACCACAAAACGCTACATTTTCTCTCCCTTTTTTATTCGCTGCTCTTGCTATTCTAATTGCAACAGAATTAGCTTCTCCGCCAGTTCTAGCAAATTTAACCATCTCAGCCCAAGGGTGTATATTAATTAATTTTTCACCTAATTTAACTTCTTCTGAGCAATTTAAAGTTGATACATTGCTGTTACTAATCGCTTTATAAACACTTTTATTTATCAATGAATTTGAATAACCTAAGATATTCGTTCCTACTCCCATGTAAGACATATCTATAAATTTTTTACCTGATAAATCCCAAATATAACAACCTTTAGCTTTTGAGTAATAAACCGGCCATCTATCTGGTAAAAAAAGTTCTGGTCTTTTAGAGAGCAGCATATTTCCTCCTGGAATGATTCTCTTAGCCTTATTCCATAATTTTTGACCTATATTTTTTGATCTTGAATTTCTCATAATAGATTTATTTTCTTCAAATTTCTCAGGACTGCTGATCATCATTTTTCTTAAATCAGGCCAACTGATCTGTTTTTTATTTTTGAATGAGAAATGAATTTTTCTTACTAAATTTAGATCTTTTTTTTCATCAATAGTAAGTCTAAAATTAGAAAAATCTTGATCACTGGTATAATTGAATGTATCAAATTTTCCTGATTTTCTCATAAAAGGCGTTACATGCTCTAAGTCATATTTTTTTTTTGCAGAAAGGTAGGTTTTTTTTAAGGATTTGAAATTAAATACTTCTATGTCTAAACCATCCGGAAAAGATGGTGGACTAGCATTTGTAACATAATCTTTTTTTTTATCTAACAAGATTTTAACCATTTTATCTATCATATTGTGATCTATAAAAGGACAGTCAGAAGTTATTCTTACAATCACATCAGATTTAAATTTTTTTGCGGTTTTATAAAATCTTTTAAGAACATTTTTTTCACTTCCCCTAAATATTTTTATATCTCTTTTCTTTAAGAAACTATAAAGTTTATCTTCACTTCTTTTTTCTGGTATCGCAACAACTACTTCTTTTATTTTTTTTGGATAATTTAACCTTATCAATTATCAATTCAATTAAAGATTTATGTCCAATTTTTTTTAAGACTTTTTTTGGAAATCTATTAGATCCTAATCTAGCCTGGATAATGCAAGTAATATTCATTAAATTTCCCACCTAGTTGGATTAATAAGTTTATGATCTATTTTTCCAAAATTTGGCAATAATATTTTTTTAATATTTGAACTTGCTTGTATTATTTTCCTAAATTGATCAAAGTTATCTACTCCTACTACTACTCTATCTAAAATTTTACTATTCAAAGCATGATTTAAACAAATTTGAAATTTTGAAATTTGTTTTTGATATATAAATCGCTCGTATTTGAGGAAAATATTCCTCCATTTTTTAAAAAAATTAGGTAAATTTTTAATATTCATTAAAAGCAATCCTTGCAAAAAAACTGATCTACCATAAATCTTTACGTCTTCTTTTTTTAATTTCTTAATAATATTTGCATTTTCAAATCTTCTATCAAATAAATTAAATGGGATTGAAATAATGTCAAATTTAAATTTTTTTACTAAAGACTCTAATTCAGATACATTATAAACAGAAATACCAACGTTCATTATTACACCACTTTTTTTTAAATCGTTTAAAGCTTTAAAAATACTTTGCCCATTTTTTGATAACAAATCCTTTGAGTCATGAAATAAGATTGCATATATTTTTTGTAATTTAAGTTTTGCCAAAGATCTTTTAACTAAAATTTTCAAAAGTTTTTTAAAATTCGAAGAATTTTTACTCTCAATTTTTTTTATTTTAGAAATATGATTGAAATTACTAAAATTTAAATTACCGATAATTTTTTCAGATTTACCATAAGCTTGTGCAGTTTCTAATGTCATCATTCCTTTTTTTTGTGACAAACTCTTAATCTTTTTTATGTCTTGAATTGGTACTTTACCTTTTTTATTGGCAATACCATAATTTAAACCAAATTGCGCAGTACCTAAAACAATTTTACTTATAAAGTAATTTCTACACATCAAGTAACTTTTTGAATGAGACTTTTTTATTATAACAAAACCGCTTTTTAAATAAAGATTTAACGCTTTGCGGTTTCTCTTTTGAACTCCTAAATAAATTTTATAAATTTTATACTTTTGAAATAAATATTCACAGGTTTTATCTATAACTTCAAAACCAACACCTTTTCCTCTCCATTTTTTATCTCCAATAAGAATACCCAAATAAGCAGTAGATTTTTCTAGGTTAATTTTCTCAAATTTTATGTTTCCTATATGTTTTTTTTTATGAAAAATGGCAAAAAAAATAACGTTTTTTTCTTTTAATTGTTTTTTTACATTAATTTTTAAATTAGAAAGTTTATTATTTGGACTATACTCAATATATTTTTTTATTTCTTCACTGCTAAACCATTTAAGATAATTACTATTTACATATTTAAGTTCCATTTTTTTCAACAGAAACCTATGTGTTTTGATTATCTTTTGATTTTTATCGAGTCTAAATTGCTTTTTCATCAATTTTGATATGTAAGATACCGTTCAATATTTGAACAGTAAAGTAAAAAATGCTAATATTTTGAAGAATATTTAAAACTAATAAGATTTGTATGTCGAAATTATTTAAGAATATTGAAAAATTTAAAAAAAAAGTAGCACTGGTCAATTTAGACGGTGAAAAAAAAACCTATCAACAAATTTTAGACACACATAAAAGGATACATAGCAAGATCGGTAAATCAAAATCAATAATTTTGATGATTTGTAACAACAGTATTCAGTCTATAACAGGTTATATTTCTTTCGTAAAAAACAACCATATATTAATTCTTTTAGATGATAATTTTAGTAAGTTTTACGTAAAAAAAATTATTAATAAATATAAACCCAACTACATTTTTGCACCTCAAGCATTTTTTAAGAAAAGTCAACATAAAGAAATACTTGATTTAAATGGTTTTCTAATTGCAAAAACAAAATTTAAAAAAGATGAAAAAATAAATTTTTTAAATAATATTTTGCTTACTACATCTGGTACTACACAAAATCCAAAGATGGTTAGATTGTCTGGTAATAATTTATATGTAAATACAAAATGTATTATAGATTACTTAAAAATTAAATCTAACCACTCAACTATTACAACCATGCCAATGGCATATTCTTACGGCCTCTCAATAATTAATTCACATATTCATTCTGGAGCAAGAATTATTTTAAGCGATAAAACTTTGTTTGATAAAATTTTTTGGGAATCTATAAAAAAATATAAAATTACTTCGTTTGGAGGTGTACCAAGTTTTTACGAAATTTTAAAAAGACTCAAAATTGAAAATATAAAATTAAATTCATTAAAGTATGTCACTCAGGCAGGAGGTAAATTGGGGGAAAATACAATTAAATATTTTAGTAAAATTTTTAAAACTAAAAATATTAAATTTTTTATAATGTACGGGCAGACGGAAGCTAGCCCAAGAATGTCTTTCTTAAATCCATCATTAATTGATCAATTTCCAAATAGCATTGGCAAACCTCTTAAAAATTCGTATTTCGAGATTGTTGATGATAAAGGAAAAAAAATTAAAAAGATTTTGAAAGAAGGGGAAATAGTATTTTATGGTGAAAACGTTTGTCTTGGTTATGCAGAAAGCATAAAAGATTTGTATAAAGGCGATCTAAACAAACAAAAATTATTTACTGGTGACATCGGTATGTATGATAAAAATGGTCTGTATTTCATAACAGGTAGAAAAAATAAATTTATAAAAATTTCTGGTTTTCGGATAAATATAGAGGATATTGAAAGATTTCTTAAATTTAAAAAAAATATAACTAGTATCTGTTTGAAAGACAATAAGCTTGAAATCCAATCAATAAAAAAATTAGATCTTGAAAATCTTAAAGATAAAATTTTTAAAAAATTTAAAATTAAGCAAAATGATATAGTTTTTAATTTAGTCAAAAGAAAAGAAAATATTAATTTTAAACAAATATTATGAATTTAAATCAATACTTGGAATTAGATCCCTACTGTCTGAAAAGTGAGATAAAGAAAAGATATTTTTTTTCCATATTAAATCAACTTACAATCAAACACTATAAAAACTCAAAAAATTATAAAAAACTTTTAAATGTGTTAAACTACAAAAAAGTTAAAAAAATAGAGGAACTTCCCTTTATACCTACAGATATATTTAAAAAGTTTGAGATTAATAGCATTAGTAAAAGCGAGACTGTTAAAATATTAAAATCTTCAGGAACAAGCGGCAATCCATCAAAAATATTTTTAGATAAAATTAACGCTCATAATCAAAGAAAAATTTTAGGAAAAATAGTAGCTGATATAATCGGAAAAAATAGATTACCAATGTTAATAATCGATAAAAATGTTTTCAAAAAAACACAAAAATCTTTCAACGCGAGAATCGCAGCTATTAATGGCTTTTCAATTTTCGGGAAAGAACTACTCTTTTTATTGAAAGATAATGGCGAAATTGATTATGAAAATTTAAATAAATTTATTGAAAAAAATAGTAGTGAGCAAATTTTTATTTTTGGGTTCACAAGCTTAATTTATGAAAATTTAATAGAAAAACTTGATTGCAAAAGACTAAATAAAAAAATTAATAATTCAATACTTATTCATGGCGGGGGGTGGAAAAAAATGGAGAAAAGAAAAATAACAAATTTAAATTTTAAAACTAGTCTTTACGAAAAACTTGGGATTAAAAAAATTCACAACTATTATGGATTAGTAGAACAAACTGGTTCAATTTTTTTTGATTGTGAAAAGTGCGGTTGCTTTATTACTTCAATTTTTTCAGAAGTGATCATAAGAGACAATAATTTTAAAGTTGCCAAAGATGGTGAAAGTGGGATTATTCAGTTACTTTCAGTTTTACCTACAAGTTACCCAGGCCATAATATTTTAACAGAAGACGAGGGAAAAATAGTAAATTCTAGTGAATGTATATGTTCGTCTAAAGGTAAAAGATTTATTGTACTTGGAAGAAATAAAGAGTCAGAAATTAGAGGTTGTAGCGACGCATGAAAGATTTTTTAAAAAATATAAAATTTTTATTAGGTAAAAAAGAAATTTCAAAATCAACTCTTTTGCCTTTCGATAAAATCATATTAGATTTTTTAAAAGAGTTTTCTGCTGAATTAAATAAACATTCAGAGGGAAAGAAATATCCCGATCTAAAAGCTTTAGCTTTCTGGTGTAGAGAAAAAAATTTAATTCGAAACTATGATTCTGATAATTCTGATATTAGGCTTAGTCTTGGAATGATTTTTCATATTACGCCTTCAAATATTCCAACTAACTTTGCCTACTCTATGATATTTGGTTTGATAAATGGTAATAGTAATATTATCAAAGTTCCATCAAAAAATTTTATTCAAATCGATATAATTTGCGCAGTTTTAAAAAAGGTTTTAAAGAAAAAAAAATATAAAAAGCTCAAAGAAATGATTACAATCATAAAATATTCTAATAATGATGAATTTACTAAACAAGTATCAAAAATTTGTGATGCTCGAGTAATCTGGGGAGGAGATAAAACTATTTCAGAGGTAAGAAAATTTCCAATCTCTGAAAGGGCTTACGATATTTCTTTTGCAGATAGATACTCATTTTGTGTAATGAATTCATCAAAACTTAAAAGATTAACTGAATTTGAATTCAAAAGATTAATTGAAAGATTTTATAATGACACATATCTCGTAGATCAAAACGCATGTTCATCTCCACATTTATTAGTTTGGCTTGGAAAAGATAAAAAAATTAAGGAAAAATTTTGGAAAAATCTTTTAAATATAACAAAAAAAAAATACAATCTAACTAATCACGCCTCTATCACTAAATATAACAAATTATGTGAAAATATACTTACCTTGGAAAACTTTTCTAAATTTAAAAAGTATGAAAACTATATTTATACGAGCACATTAAAAAAACTTGATAAAGACAATCATAATTTAAGGGGTAAGTGGGGGTTTTTTTACGAATTAGATACTAATAATTTAAATTCTATTGCTCCATATATAAATAATAAATATCAAACTTTAACTTACTTTGGTTTGAAGAAAGATCTTTTAAAAAAGTTCCTTACAAATAATAATGTTAATGGTGTTGATAGAGTTGTTCCAATTGGTCAAGCATTAGATATGAGCTTCAAATGGGACGGATTAGATATAAATAAAATGTTTTCACGGGTTGTTGAGGTAAAATGAGTAAAATTAGATTAAATAAAGAAGAAATTTTAAAAATTCAGCAAAATAGGGATCCATACCTTTTCATTGATGAGGCAACAGAAATTATTCCAGGTCAAAGTGCTAAAAGTTATTATGATTTGAAAGATGACAATTGGTTTTTCAAAGTTCATTGGAAAAACGACCCAAATATGCCGGGAATGTTGCAAATTGAGGCTTTAGTTCAAACTTGCGCTTTAGCTTTATTTACTTTACCAGGCAATAGCGGAAAGGTTGCTTATTTAATTTCTGCAAATAATATTAAGCTAATGAAAAAAATTACTCCAAATACAAGACTTATTATTGAAACTGAGGTTTTAAACTTTAAAAGAGGTATAGCCGAATGCTCAGGCAAAGGATTTATGGATAAGAAATTAGTCTGTAAAGCTGATTTTAATTTGATATTGCCTGATGAACTGAAAAAGTATAATTTGAAATAATTAAAAATGCCAATAGCATCTTCACTTTTAAACAAACCGAGATTAGTAAAAAAATTAAAAGATTTTTATGACTATGTTCAAAAAAATGATGGAAAAGTGGGAACTAAAACAAGGGGGATTGATCTAAATTTCAATAACGCTTGCAATTTAAGATGTAAATACTGTTTCACTAATTCTCCAAAAGGCGATCATGTTAAAGAGTATTTAGATTTAGAAGCTATTAGAAGATTAGCCGATCAAGCCGATGAACTAGGTTATTTTGAATTTGATTTACAAGGTGGGGAACTTTTGCTGCAACCAGAAAAGTTATTCAAAGTTTTAGAAGCGATAAAACCTGAAAGATTTTATCTATATTTAACTACAAATGGTTATTATCTTGACAAAGCAATGGCAAAAAAACTTGCTGAGTACAAAGTTAGTAGAGTTTCAGTAAGTATTGACAGCATGGATGAAAAGATTCACGATGAAATAAGAGGAAGAAAAGACTCTTGGAGAAGAGCTATAGAGGCTTTAAAGCATGTGAAAGATGAGGGAATGGACCCTTATTTAAATATTACAGTAGGGCATTACAATGCTAACACCGATCGTTTTAAGCAGCTTTTAGATTATTCTAAAAATCAAAAATACAGAACATTATTGAATGTGGCAGTACCTGCTGGCATGTGGCAAAAAATGGATGATATTATTTGTGATGATGAAGATAGAAAATATTTAAGAAATATCAGAAAAGAATACAAAAATCTTGTTAGAAACATTTGGAACCCTTTTGATAGAAATCATGAAAAAATATTAGGCTGCACAACAGTAAATAGACTTTATGTTACTCCCATAGGAGATGTATTAGTTTGCCCTTATGTTCATATCAAAATAGGAAATATTTTTGATAGTAGTTTAAAAGAGATAGTAGATTATGGTTTTAGCATTAAGTATTTTAGAAATCATAGCGATCTTTGTTTAGCAGGAGAAGATAAAGAATTCATAAATAAATTTATGACAAAAAGTGGTCAATCAATTTTTAAACCAGCCTTAGCTAAAGATATTTTTTCTGAAGAAGATTTTGTAAAGTAATGTTGCTAAAAAATAAAACTGTTGTACTGACAGGATCAAATCGTGGAATAGGTAGAAGTATTTTAGAGACTTTTTCGTCTAACGGAGCAAATATTTTTGCATGTGTCAGAAAAATTGATGAAAATTTTTTGAATTTAATTAAATCACTTAAAAAGTTACATGGAAATGAAATTTTTCCAATTCAAATTGATTTATCAAATGAAGAAAGTATTAAACTTGCTGGAAAAAAAATACTAGACGAAAAAAAAGAGATTGATGTTTTGATAAATAATGCAGGAATAATACACACAGCTCTGTTTCAGATGACCTCTCAAGATAAGATTAAAGAGGTATTTCAAGTAAATTTATTCTCACAGACTTTATTTACACAATATATTTTAAAATCAATGTTAAAAAAAAAGAATGGAAGTATTATTTTTATTTCCTCTAATTCAGCAATGGACGGAAATATAGGAAGAAGTGCCTATTCTTCCTCAAAAGCAGCTATTATTTCATTATCAAAAACTCTGTCTAGAGAGCTTGGAGGAGTTAACATAAGAGTAAATACTATAGCTCCTGGTTTAACTATGACTGATATGATGAAGAATAATACTTCTGAAAAAGCTGTAAAAGAGTATACCTCAGCGGTTTTTTTACAAAGGTTAGGTAAACCAAATGAAATTGCTGATCTTGCCCTTTTCTTATCTTCTGACAAGTCAAAGTACATTACTGGTCAGGTAATACGAGCAGATGGCGGAATTTGATGAATTTAAATAAAGAAAAACTTAAAGCCATAAAAAAATTTTCTCTCAATTTAAGAAAAAATATATTAGAGATGTCATTATCAGCAGGAGCCAGTAGCTCACACTTTGGAGGAGCTTTATCTATTGTTGAAATAGTTTCGGTTTTATTTTCACACGAAATGCAAATAAAAGATAAGGACCCTAGTTGGGAAAAAAGAGATAGATTTATTCTTAGTAAAGGACATGCGTGTTTAGCCTATTACGCAGCATTGTGCGAAAAAGGCTATATAAAAAAAGATGAATTAAAAACCTTTGAAAAAGATAATTCCAACTTACTTGGACATCCAGTGTTAAATCCAGAACTGGGTATAGATTTTTCTAATGGTTCATTGGGTATGGGTTTATCGCTTGGGATAGGATTATCTATTGCGGCCAAAAAAAAAGAATTGAATTTTAAAACATATGTAATTGTCGGAGATGGAGAATGTAATGAGGGGTCTGTTTGGGAGGCTGCGATGGCAGCACCAAATCTAAATCTTGAAAATTTATATGTTTTAGTAGACAAAAATAATTTCCAACAAACTGGCTCAAACAAAGAGATTATGAACACAGAAAATTTAAAAGACAAATGGAAAAGTTTTGGCTGGCATACTACTGAAATAGATGGACACAATGTTGAAGAAATTATTGATAATTTTAAAAATATAAAAAATGAAAAAAAACCTAAAGCGATAATTGCTAATACTGTGAAAGGAAAAGGTTTTTCATTTTCTGAAAATAATAATGACTGGCATCATTCTGTGTTAACGAAAAAAATGTATGATCAAGGCCTAGAGGAATTAAAAAAAAATGACCATTATTAATGAAAGAAATATAAAGATGTGGTCAACTATTGGTACCAGAGCAACCTTTGGAATGGCTACACTTGATTTAGCAAAAAAGCATAAAGATTTAATGGTTCTTACCTGTGATGTTTCTACATCTGCTGGTTTGGACAGATTTAGGAAAACATATCCAGAAAAGTATGTTGATCTCGGAATAGCAGAACAAAATATGATTGGAGTAGCAGCTGGGCTAGCTACTGAAAATTTTAAAGTAATAACAACAACTTTTGCACCTTTTCAAACCATGAGATGCTGTGAACAAATTAAAGTTAATGCTGGCTACATGAAAAAAAAGATATGCATGGTTGGAATAGCAAGCGGTTTAGTCCTTGGTACTTTAGGTTTTACTCACTGTTGCATAGAGGATATTGGAGTTTTAAGATCTATACCTGGTTTAACCATTATTTCTCCAGCGGATGCTTTAGAAACAGTCAAGGCTATAGGTGCTGCAATAGCACTAGATACTCCAAGTTATATTAGGCTTACAGGAGGCTCAAATAATCCTATTGTTTATAAAAAGGATTACTCATTTGAAATTGGAAAATCTATCGAGCTTAATAAAGGTGAGGATGTCGTAATTTTCTCAACTGGATCAATGGTTTATAATTCCTTAGAAGCAGCAAAAATTCTATCCTCAAAAAAAATATCTTGCAGAGTAGTAAACATGCATACAATTAAACAAATTGATAAAGAGGCAATAGAAAAAAGCTTAAATTCAAAGCTAATTGTCTCTTTAGAAGAACATAATATTATAGGAGGATTAGGCAGTGCAATAGCTGAACATAAATCTAATTTTAAAAATTCTCCTAAACAATTATTTCTAGGTATAAAAGATGTTTATGGTAAAGGTGGGACCTATTCTTATCTGAAAGATATTCATAGACTGACACCAGAAAAAATAGTAGAAGATATTCTTTCAAATTTGTGATCTTTTAATGAATAATAAAGAAAAATATAAAGAAACATTTATTAAATCCCTTTCAATTAATCAAGAAAAGTTTAATGAAAAAATAAAATATAATGAAATAGAGGAATGGGACTCTATTGGTCATATGACATTAATCTCTGGTTTAGAGGAAAGTTTTTCAATTACTTTTGAGACTGATGATATAATCGACTTTAGTAGTTACAAAAAAGGTCAGGAAATTCTATCAAAAAAATATAATATTGAATTTAATTAATATAATTTTAATTAGATAGAAAATTAAGAGAAAACGTTACATTTGGATCAAAAAAATTTGGTTTTCTCTCAAAAATTATTATCGAACCTGATAGCGCAGTATTCCAAACGTATTTTCTTTTTAGTAAACCATAAAAAAGATTATAATCTAAGTGACATTTTAAAGAAGAATGTTTTGCTCTTTTTTTGGTTTTAAAATTTGAAAGTTTATAAGTCTTTAACATTTTAGATTTATTTTTAATTATATTCCCAATTTTGTTTACCATTAAGTTTTTATAAATAAAAAATTCTATATCCCAACTTGTTTTGATTGGAAATTTCTTTAAAATATTTTTATAGTTTAAAAGAGATCTATCAAATTGCTTATCTATTTCGTTCACTCTTATTTTTCTAAATCTATTAGAAAAAAAATATGGTTTTTTATAAAAAAGACTTGATATTTTCTTTTCTTCAAAAAGATAATTTTTGAAATCATGATCTTTTTTTACTATCCAACCATTGCCATTTTCAACAAGTTTTCTTCCTCCATCTATTTCAAAAGTTTTCAAACCGTTTTTTTCGAATTTTCTCTTTATCTCTAAATATCTTGGTTGTGCAATGAATTTACTTAATTTTGAAAATTTCCCATAAATTTGATATGACCCTCCAGCAGGAAAGTAAACCTTAGGTTTTAAAACTTCTATTTTTTTTTTTAACTCTGTTTAAACTTTCATTTATTACCTTTTGTTTTTCTTTTGCTCTATTAATATTTGTAAAACAATGAGGGTATTCGCTTGCTGCTCCAACAGAAAAACAAACCACATCTATGTATTTATTAAAAATTTTTCTGCAATGATTTTTTACTTTCTTTAAATTTCGAATTGATAATGGGTTATCTACACTGTTGAAAAACGTTTTATTAGTTTTATTAGAATGAATTAAAATAGATGTGTCCAAATCATAACTAATTTGTTCGTCAATCTCTTTAGAATTGCTCGATAATTGAGGAACAATACTCACTGAAATGTCATTATTAAGTTTGTATTTTTCCCAAGAATTACACTCTATGATTTTATTAAAACCAGCTTCTTTAATTTTATTTTTTAGTCTTGGGCTTTTAAATTTTTTTATAATGATAGTAACGTTTTTTTTTTTATATTTTTTTAAAGTTGGTTGATCAAGATGATCCCCGTGTAAATGACTTATATAGATAAAATTTGGTTTAATATGATTAAGTACGTTTTTCCCTTTTTTATAGTGAGGATAGGATAACCATGCATTATCAGTTGTAACGCCAACCCAAGGATCACATGATAGAATAGTATTACCTTCGTAAACTGTTACAAACGAATTTGAAATATGTTTAATTTCCATAATAATTACAAGTTATTATATTTTTACAAAAACTCAATCAGCTTATACCACAAATTACTTGACCGTTCAAATTTTGAACGTTATTTTAAATTATTTATATAGTGAATATATTTTTTAGAACTAATTTTGGTAATAAACTTGGCCTAGGAAATCTAGTTAGGTGTGACAGACTCGCACAAGAGTTTAAAAAACTTGGTCATAAATGTTTTTTTATTTTTGACACAAAAATTCAAACTAAATTTTATAAGTTTGAAAGTTTCTTTTTATATAAAAAAAAAGATCGTATTGTTCAATTAAAAGACGCTAAATTAGTTTATAAATTATTAAATGAGTATAGTTCTAAAATAATAATAGTAGATGATACAAGGTTCAATTATACGTGGCAAAAGTTTATCTCAAAAAAAAAAATAAAAGTAATTTCTTTCACAGAGGGTAATAAAAAAAAACAATACTCAGATTTTATTATCAATTATAACCCTATAAATTTTCCAGATATAAAAAAAGAATATTTTGTAAGTGAGAAAAAAAACTGCAAATATTTGATACATCCAAAATTTAATATTATTTCAAAAAACAAAGCGCATAAAAATTTTAATTTTAAAAAAAACTTTTATTTCACTTTTTACATAGGCGGTGGTGGAGATCTTAAAATTTTAAATAAACTTTTGATTAATGTAACAAAAATTGAAGGTTTAAAAAAATGTAAGTTTTTGGTAATAGTTGGATTGTTTGCAAAAAACAAACATTTAATAAAGAAATTATCCGAAAAAAATAAATCCATTGAACTTTTCGAGTCTGGAAAAAATATTAATTTTGTAATAAAAAACTCTAACTTTTTCATTGGCTCGGCAGGAACTGCTCTGTTTGAAACAGCTTATTTTAAAACTCCATCAATGATGTTAAGACTGGCCTCAAATCAGTCAGCTAGCTCAGATTCTTTAGAAATTATTGGTCATTATTTCTATCATGATGTTAAAGATTTAAAGGAGACTAAAAAAGTTATTAACTTACTTATCACAATTAAAAAAAATTATCCTCGAATAAAAAAAATGTTTCATCAATCAAAATTAAAAGTTGATAACTTAGGCTCAAAAAGAATAATAAATAAGATTCTTAATAAAAAAATAAATGAAAATTCAAAAATAAAAATAAATAAAAAAAAAATGTCTCAAAATTTTTCAATTAACAAAGTACAAGATACAGATATCAATCATTATTTAAAAAGCAGGAACTTAAAAATAAACAGAAAAAATAGCAGTAATATGAAGTTAATAAAAAAACTAGATCACTATGATTGGTGGTTTAAAACTAATAGAAAATCATATTTACTTACAAAAGGAGAAAAAAAAATTTTATATTTTTACAAAGAAAAGTTATTTTCTTTTAACAATAAAATTTTTTATTTATCAGGCTGGTTTGCATGTACAAAAGATTGCGAAGCTCGAGATATATTATATGCTTTAAACTGGCAAAGAAAAGAAAGTAAAAATGTTAGTTGGGTTTCTTTTGTAAAAAATAATAATGTTTTAAGTCTTAAAATGAGTAAATATGTAGGATGGAAAATAATGAATAAGAACAACATCATCTCCAAAAAGATTAGCAACAAGTTTAATTTAAAAAATCAAAGTATAACATATTTTTACAGATAATGAAAAATTTTAAAATTGGAAAAACAAAAGTTGGATTAAATCAAAAATGTTTTATTGTAGCTGAGTTATCAGGTAATCATGCAGGAAGCTTACAAAGAGCAAAAAAATTAATTTTAAAAGCAAAAATTGCAGGTGCCGATGCAGTTAAGTTACAGACTTATACCTCGGATACTATTACTTTAAATTCAGATTTAAAAGATTTTAAAATCAAAAGCAATTCACCATGGAAAAAGAAAAAAAATCTCTGGAACCTGTATAAAGGAGCACAAACTCCTTGGGATTGGCATAAATCACTTTTTACATATGCCAAAAAAGTAAAAATTGAAATTTTTTCAAGTCCATTTGATGAAACAGCGGTTAATTTACTAGAGCAACTTAAATGTCCAGCATACAAAATAGCTTCGGCAGAAATTAATCATATACCTTTACTAGAAAGAGTAGCTAAAACTAAAAAACCAGTGATTCTCTCTATTGGCCTGGCCACTAAAAAAGATATTTCTCTCGCAGTTAAAACATTAAGAGCCAATGGATGCAATAAAATTATAATTTTACAATGTGTATCTGAGTATCCAGCAAAAATTCAGGACCAAAATTTAAATTTAATTCCTGAGATTAAAAAAGAATTTGACGTAATTTCAGGGCTCTCTGATCATAGCATCGGATTTGTTTCTGCGCTTTCATCAGTTATCATTGGTGGTTCAGTTGTAGAAAAGCATTTTAATTTAAAAGACAAAACAAAAACTGTAGACTCTTTTTTCTCAATGAAGGAAGAAAATTTTACAAGAATGGTTAAGCTTATAAGAGAGGCAGAAAGTTCAATAGGCAAATCAAATTTTCAACACAGCTATAATAAAATAAAAAATATTAATAGTAGAAGGTCAATTTATGTTAGCAAGGATATTAGCAACGGAGAAAAACTAAATATCAAAAACATAAAAGTTGTCAGGCCTGGATATAGTTTGCATCCAAAATATTTTAAGTATTTATTAGGAAAAAAAACAAAAAAACCCCTTAAAAAAGGGTCAAGATTAAGCCTAAAAGATATAAAATAAGCTATTTTTTTCCAAATAATTAAAATTTTACTTTAATGTTCAATGAATGAACGCTATAGTGTTCAAAATATGAACGTTAGATATGAAGCCAGAATTTTTTAATATTTTAAGAAAGATACATAAAGATCCAGAGGCATCCCAAAGAGAACTTGCTAAGGAACTTGGCTTGAGTATTGGAAAACTTAATTACTGTTTAAAAGCTTTAAAAGACAAAGGACTTGTAAAAATTCAGAATTTTAGCAAAAGTCCAAAAAAAACAAAATATCTATACTATCTTACTCCGAAAGGTGTTCTCGAAAAAACAAAAGTAACATTAAATTTTATGAAAATAAAAATGAAGGAGTATGAAGAACTAAAAAAGGAACTTAATAAAAAAAAGTAAAGCTTTATGTGGGCGATAATTAAATTTGAAAATAAAAACTTAAATTTATTAAAACAAGATATTCAAAAAAAATTAAATGGAAAAGTAAAGTTTTACCTTCCAAAAATTCAACTTCAAGATTTTAAAAAAAATAAACTTAAGAATAAAGAATTTAATTTACTGGGCGACTATTTTTTCTGTTTCCATGAAAATTTAAGCAATCCATTATTTTTAAATTCTATAAAATATTCCCGAGGACTTAAAGCTATATTAGAAGGTTTTAAACATAGACAAGATGAAATTATAAATTTCATTTCAGATTGTAAATATTTTGAGAATAAAGATGGTTATATAACTAAAAGTTTCTTTGATTTAAACAAAGAAAATAAATATAAGTTTTCAAACGGGGTTTTTACAGGAAAAATTTTTGAGATTTTGAATTTTCAAAAAAAGAATTATAATTTATTAGTAAATAATCTAAGGGTAAAAATAGATAAAAAGAAATTTTTGTTTTGCCACGTTTAAACTTAATGAAAAATTTATGTAAAAAAACTAATTTTTACAAAGTGCGGAGCATTGGTTAATTATGTTTAAAAATAAAAGTATTCTCATAACAGGTGGTACGGGTAGTTTTGGAAAGAAATTTATCGATAAAATTTTATATAATTATAAAGGTTTTAAAAAAATTATCATTTTTAGTAGAGATGAGCTTAAGCAATACGAAATGGCAAAAAATTTTCCTCCAGAAAAATATCCTTCAATACGTTTTTTTATAGGTGATGTAAGAGACAAAGAGAGGTTAGAAAGAGCTTGTAAGGGAGTTGACTATATAATTCATGCAGCTGCATTAAAGCAAGTTCCTGCTGCTGAATATAATCCAATGGAGTTCATTAAAACAAATATTTATGGTGCATCTAATGTCATCGAAGCTGCTATTTCAGCTAAAGTGAAAAAAATAATCGCGCTATCAACTGATAAAGCAGCTGCGCCTATAAATTTATATGGGGCTACGAAATTATGCAGTGATAAACTCTTTATTGCTGCGAACAACTATGCGGGTACAAAAAATATTTCATTTTCAGTTGTAAGGTACGGAAATGTTATGAATTCAAGAGGTTCAATTATTCCTTTTTTTAAAGAAGAGGTTAAAAAAGGTTTTATACCAATTACAGATAAAAGAATGACAAGATTCAATATTACTTTAGAAGAGAGCGTAGATTTTGTTTTGACCTGTTTGAAAATTTCAAAAGGAGGAGAAATTTTTATACCCAAGATACCATCATATAAAGTTACAGATGTAGCTAAAGCAATTAACGAAAAATCAAAAATTAAGATAATTGGAATTAGACCCGGCGAGAAAATTCATGAAGAAATGATTACTATTTCAGATAGTCAAAATACATTAGATTTAAAAGATTTTTATATTATTTTACCATCTGGAAATCATGAATTATTTAAGTTTTACAAAAAATATTTTTCAGCAAAAAAAGTACCAGACAATTTTTCCTATAATTCTTTTAAGAATAAAAAATTTTTAACAATTAAAGAAATAAAATCTTTAATCGATAAGTAGTCTACTTACCTTAATGATCATACCTTATAATAGACAGTATATAGATAAATCTGATGTAAAATCTGTAATTAAGGTTCTTAAATCAGATCTGATAACACAAGGGCCAAATGTTGAATTGTTCGAAAAAGCGATATCAAAAAAGGTAAAATCAAAATATGCCGTAGCATCAAATTCTGCAACTAGCTCCTTACATTTAGCTTGTATGGCTTTAGATATTAGAAAGGGAGATTGGCTTTGGACCTCACCTAACTCATTTGTAGCCTCATCAAATTGTGGTCTTTTATGTGGAGCAAGAATAGATTTTGTCGATATAAATCCAAAAACTTTAAATATTGACGTAGGATTATTAGAAAAAAAATTAATTAAAGCAAAAAAGCAAAAAAAATTGCCCAAAGTTATTATTCCAGTTCATTTTGCTGGATTACCTTGTGAAATGAAAAAAATATTTGAACTATCAAAAATTTTTAAATTTAAAATAATCGAGGATGCCTCTCATGCTTTAGGTGCAAAGTATTACTCAGAGAGTATAGGAAATTGTAAATACAGCGATATAGCTGTTTTTAGTTTTCATCCAATCAAAATGATTACTACGATTGAAGGGGGTGTTGCCACAACAAATAATAAAAAATACGCAGACTTGATGTCAAAATTAAGAACTCACGGAATAACAAAAGATAAATATCAAATGAAAAGAAAGAATGAAGGAAACTGGTATTATGAGCAAAAATATCTCGGTCTAAATTATAGAATGAATGACATTCAAGCTAGACTTGGACTTAATCAATTAAAAAAATTGAGCAAATTTCTAATTAAAAGAAGAAAACTAGCAAAATTTTATAGAAAAAAATTCCAAAATCTTCCAGTGAATACTCAACAAGAACCTAATGGATTTAAAAGCTCCTACCACCTTTTTGTAATAGAAATTAAAAAAGGAAAAAAATTGAAAAGAAAAATATTTGATATTTTGAGAAAAAATAAAATATTAGTAAATGTTCATTATATACCTATACACCTACAACCTTTTTATATGAAAAACTTTGGATTTAAAAAAGGCCAGTTCAAGTTCGCGGAATTATATTATGAAAGAGCTATTTCTTTACCAATCTATTATTCTTTAACAAATTCAAAAGCCCTTAAAGTAGTAAATTTGATCAAGAAATACTTATGACAATAAATTTAGTCACCACACCTTTTGTTAATACCTTTTCAAAGAAAAACGAGAATTTAATAATAGGCAAATGGTGTTTAAAAAATTTAAATAAAACGAATGATAATTTTTTGATTTCAGAAGCTCCGTATCATTGGGCAAAAGAAAGTAAAATTAAAAAAGATTATGATTATCTTAAAAAATTTTACTATAGATCGATTACCAATTTTTCCTCTTTTCTAAATAATTATCACGGGGTAGATAAACCTGAAAGATATTGGCATATTATTATTGGACCTTTTTTAGTAAATTTTATCCCTTTGATCTGGGACAGATGGGAGACTATAAGAAATTTATCTGACGAAGGATTTCAAACTACAGTGCTGGATAATACAGATGGGGTACCAGTTTTTGAAGATTTCAAAGATTTCTTCATGTCTTTTAATGATAATTATTGGAATCATTTGATTTACATCGAGATAATAAAGCTTCTAAAAGATAAAAATTTCACTTATGAAATTAAGAAAATTAATTATTCAAAAAAATTGAGTGAAAAAAAAAATAATCTATTTGCCTCTTTTTTTGGCCATCTTTTAAACCCTTTTTTAAAAAATAATAAATATCTTCTTTACGATGTAGCTTTTAATAAAGTAAATTATTTTAATTTAAGCTTAAAACTAAAACAAATACCTACAATAAATACTTGCTTTGATAGAAAAATATTTAAAAATACTCCCATAAAAAGAGATAAACTAAAAATCATTGAGTCAGTAAATGATCAATTTGAAAACTTTTGTAATAAGTTAATAATTAAAAATTTACCTAAAACATATTTAGAGAATTATAAGAAAGTAAAAGACCAAATTGACCAAATATCATTTAATCCAAAAAAAATTATTACCTCTTATGCTCATATTAATAATGACAATTTTAAAATTTGGGCATCAGAGAAAGTATTAAAAGGTAATAAACTCATTATAACAGATCATGGCGGATATATAGATGAAAGCTCACATTTTAACTCAATGGAAAAATATTCAGATATCTATTTTAAATGGAATAAAAGCGATCTCGCTTCTACCAAACAAGTACCTCCAAGCTTGTTTTTAAAAAGAAGAAAAACATTAAAAGCGTCGGAATTAGGGAAAAAAATTTTATTTTTAACACATAATTGTCACTTGTATCCCTACAGAATTGGGCCAAGTCCCATAAGCACGCTGATGGTTGATGAGCAGAATATATGGATAAACTTTTTAAAAAAAATAAATAAAGAAAATCTAATCGTAAGAATACATCCAGGTGATAATTGGAATTTTAAAAAAATATTTTTATTGAATTTTGAAAAAAAAATGCTTTCAACAAAAAAAAAATTCAGTCAAGAAATTAAACTCTCAAAATTAATTATCAATACGACACCTCAAACTACTTTTATTGAAAGCATGAAATCTGGTGTACCTACTATACTTGTTACCAAAGGTTATACAGTAGATGTTTCAACACCTATAAAAAGAGTATTAAAAGATTTGAAAGATAATAAAATTTTTTTCAATAATTTTGATGAAGCATTAAATCATATAAATCAAATTTATGATGACCCGTTATCTTGGTGGAATTCAAAGCAAATTCAAAAAGTGAGGGAAAATTTTGCTGCCAGCTGTTCTTTAGAAACTAAAAATAATCTAAATTTTTGGGCAGAAAGCTTAAAAAAAGTATAATGATAAAAAATTATAAAAAATTTTCTTATTTAGTCGACCAAAACTATAAAAAAAATAATTATCTGTTTGTATTATTTTTATTTATTAGTTCACTTTTAGAAATTTTATCTATTTCAATAATTTTTCCATCTTTGACTTTAATTCTTGAGACTGAAAGATTAAAAGATTACTCTTTTATAAAAGTTTACTTCCCTCAGATATTTGAATTGAGTAAAATTGATTTGTTGGTCTATTTTATCTTATCTTTTGTTTTTTTACAGCTTATTAAGTTTTTGTTTTTACTTTTTTTTTCATATTGGAGAAATAACTTAGTTATCAATTATGAAAAAAAAATTGGTATTAATCTTTACAGAAAATATCTAGAGCTTCCTTATTTAGATTACATAACAAATAACTCAGCTGCTCTCTCTAAAAATATTGTAGTAGAAACAAGAAAAGCTAGGCAAAGCTATGATGCATTTATGAAATTAGTTAATGAAATTATCATTATATGTTCAATCACTTTAATTCTTATATTTTTTGAACCTTTGATCAGTCTAATCGTAATTTTATTTTTTGGATTTGTAGGATTGACTATGTTATTTTTTTTGAAGCCAAAATTAGTTAATCTCGGGACAAGTCAAGTAAAATATGCTGAAAAAGTTTTTCAAAATTTAAATGAGGGATTTGGACTTTTTAAAGAAATCAAAATAAGAGAAAATTTTAAATTTTTTATTCAAAAATTTAATACGAATTTTTCTGAAGTTTTAAAAACATTTAAATTAAATGCTTTTATTTCTGAGAGTGTAAAAATATTTTTGGAATTTATAACTATTATATTTTTTTGTGGGGTAATTTACTTTTTAACATTTAAGTTAGAAGAACTTAAAGATTTGGTTCCCACTTTATCTTTATTTGGCGCTGCTGCCTATAGATTTTTACCGGGGCTATCACGGATAATAGGATATAATCAACTTATTCAAAGTAATCAGTATGCTATAGATAGTATCCTTAAAGATTTTAGCAAAACTCAAAAAAGTCATTATAATTATAATTTTCAAAATGAATTAAAATTTCAAAAGAACATAGAATTCAAAAACGTTTTTTTCAAATATAGAGATAGTGATTTTGTTATTAAGAACTTATCTTTTAAAATAAATAAACATGATTTTATTTGTTTAATGGGAAAAAGCGGAGAAGGCAAAACAACTTTGATTGATCTTATAGCTGGAATTATAGAACCAACTAAAGGAAAAATTTTAGTAGATGGCAAAAAAATAAATTTTCAAAAAAATTGGAAAAAAAATATTGGATATATTCCCCAATCTGTTTATTTATTTGATGAAAGTATTAAAAATAATATCTTATTAGAAAGTATTAAAAACAAGATTAGATTAAAAAATGTCATTGATCTTTCTCAACTAAAAGACTTAACAAAAAAGAAGGGATTAAATTATAAAGTAGGCGAAAAGGGATCCAAACTTTCAGGTGGCCAAGCTCAAAGATTAGGAATAGCGAGAAGCCTTTATAGATCTCCGAAGTTATTAATTTGTGATGAAATATCCTCATCTCTTGATGCATTTAATGAAAAAAAAATAATAAATTCTCTTAAATCCTTAAATAAAAAATTAACTGTTATTTGTGTAACACATAAGCCTGAATCTTTTAATTTTAAGTCTGTAAAGAAATATTCTTTATCAAAGGACAACAAGGGAAATACTAAATTGAATTTAATAAAATGATTAAGCTAATAAAAAATTTTTTTAAATTTATGTTTGAGATATTGATAAAATTTGATCGTAAAAATTATTTAGTAGATATAATTTATGAAAAGATCTTAGAAAAGAAAAAATCAATTAAAATTGGAGATATAAATTTAATTTTTTTTATTCCAAATAGAATTACTCTTGAGAGGGTAAATACTTTTTTTACAAAAGAACCAGAAATAATTAAGTGGATTGAGTCATTCAAAATAAATAGTACTTTTTTTGATATTGGCTCTAATATTGGACTTTATAGCTGTCTAGCTGCCAAAACAAAACGTAGCAAAGTTTTTTCATTTGAACCATCTCCATTAAATTTAGAAGTATTGACAAAAAATATCTTCATAAATAATCTCAATGATCAAATCACTATAGTAAAAAATCCACTTCATTCCGAAAATAAAATATCGTCAATGAATTTTTCTAATCAACAAATAGGTGGAGCGCTATCTACTTTTTCAGAAAATTTTGGATTTGACGGAAAAAAAATGAATACCGTATTTTCATACAATACCAATAGTTTCACTTTAGATAATTTTGTAAATTTTTATAAATTAGTTAATCCAAATTATATTAAAATAGACGTAGATGGCATTGAACATCTAATTTTAAAATCCTCATTAAATACACTTAAAAATGTTGAAAGTGTATTTGTTGAGATTAATGAAAATTTTGAAGATCAAAATAAAAAAGTTAAAGAAATTTTAGAACGTTCTGGATTAAAATTAATAGAGAGACACAAAAGTATTAATTCTAGCAATATAAATTATAACAAAATTTTTAATGAAATATGGAGAAAATAACTTTAGGTATTAATATTCTTGGACACGATGCATCTTTAAGTTTTTTCGATGGTAAGAATTTACATTGTGTGGATGAAGAAAGATTTACTAGATTTAAACACGATGGAACGTCAGTTAGAAAAAGTTTTATAAATTTATCTAAAAAATTCGATAAAGAATTAGAAATTGAATTATGTGCTTGCTACAATAATGATAAATTTCATGCAGATCAAAAATTTGTTCTAAAAAAGAAAATAGAAAAAGAAGTCAGAAAAGTATTTAATTTAACCGAAATTAGCCAACAAAAACCGATTTTGAATAAAGGAAAATTTAATTTTTTCATTTCAATCCTTAAAAAATTTACAAGATCTTATAGAATTATTTTTAAAATATTAAATTTCATATTAAATAATAAATCTAATATTGATTATCAGCAAACTATTCGTGAGTTTATGGAAGAGGATTTAAGATCAATAAATAAAGTAAAGAAAATTTCTTTTAAATTTTTTGATCACCATACTACACATTGTGTTGGTGCTTACTTCTTTTCACCCTTTGATCAATGCTTAAGTATTTCTTTAGATCTTATTGGCGATCAATATTTCTCAAAAGTATTTAAATGTGAAAAAAATAATTTTAAGGAAGTCAGTTCCTCACGAGCTTTAAAAGAAAAAAACTCCGAGCTAGTATCCATTGGAAGAATTTATCTTATGGTTACCGACGCCTTGGGATTTACTCCAAATTCAGATGAAGGTAAGGTTGAAGCTTTGGCAGCATACGGAAGTAATGACAATGAACTTTTTCACAAACTTATAAGTTCTACAAAAATCACGAATAATACAATAGTTATAGATGAAAAAATAATAGCTTATTTAAAACAAAACTTAAAAAAATTGATTTCAATAAATGGTAAAAAAAATATTGCTGCAGCTGTCCAATGTTATTTGGAAGAAATAGTTGTAAAATATGTTCAAGATTTAACCAATCATTTCAAGATAAAAAAGATCTGCTTATCTGGAGGCACATTTGCAAATGTGAAATTGAACATGAATATATTTGACAAATTAAATTTAGATGGAATTTATGTTATGCCTGCAATGACAGACAGTGGAGCAGGTTTGGGTGCAATGCTACTCGGATTATATAATGAAAAAAAAATTGACTATCAAACATTCAAATCAAATAATTTTTCCATGCCTTATTGGGGTCCAAGTTTTACTAAAACAGATGTTATAAAAGCAATTTCTAATTATAAATCAATCTTAGAAACCAAAGAATACTCAAACAATGAGTGGAAGGATATTTTCGCTAATTATATTTGTGAGGGAAAAATTGGAGGTTTATTTCAAGGAAAGATGGAATTTGGTCCAAGAGCATTAGGCAATAGAAGTATAATTGGAGATGCAAGAAACAAAAATACTAAAGAAAGAATAAATAAGATTATAAAAGGAAGGCCTAATTTCCAGCCTTTTTGCCCTTCAATCCTTGAGGAAGATAGACAAATTTTATTTGAGAGATCTTTTTCTAATAAGCACATGACTTCGGCTTTTAAAATGAAAAAAGAATTTGCAAAAAAACTTCCATCAGCTGTACACATAGACGATACTGCTAGGCCTCAATTCGTTACTGAAAACGACAATAAAAATTTTTATCATGTATTAAAGAAAATTAAGGAAAAAACAGGGTTCGGAGTGGTTGTTAATACATCTTTTAATAGACACGGTAGAACAATGGTTTTATCACCCTCTGATGCTATAAAAGATTTTTTAGACTCAAAAATGGACTTTATAGCTTTTGAAAATATATTTATTTTTAGAAATAATAAGGATAATAATTAGAATAAATGAAAGTAAAACAAAAATTTATAGACCCTGTAATTAAAAAAAAGGCAAGGGATATTGAAAATATTCAATATACAAAAGATGGCTTTCCTCTACCTTCCATAATTGAAATTAGCGAGTCAGGAACTTGTAATAGAAAATGTAGTTTTTGTCCAAGAAGTGCCCCAGATTGGAAAGATATAAAAGAATTTATATCCGATAAACTAGTAGATAAGATGTGCAATGAACTATCAGCATTCGACTTTCACGGTTTAATCATTATTTCAGGATTTGTTGAGCCAATGCTTGATAAGAATATTTATAATATAGTAAATAAATTTAGAACGCGGGTACCAAAATCTAAAATTGAAATAACGACTAATGGAGATGTTTTAAATGTAAACAGAATTAAAAAATTATTCGAATCTGGCCTTACTTCATTTTATATAAGCGTTTACGATGGACCTGAAGATGAGAAAAAATTTATTAAAATGTGCAAAGATGCCGGTATACCTGAAGATAAATACAAAATACGCGCAAGATATTTACCCGAGTCCCAAGATTTTGGAATAACATTAGCAAATAGAGGCGGTCAGATGGAAAATGCAGAATATTCCATTCCATCTTTAAAAGAGCCATTAAGTCAACCTTGTTATTACCCTAGCTATAATTTTTTCATGGATTACAATGGAGACGTTTTAGTTTGTTCTCATGACTGGGGAAAAAAACAAATAGTAGGTGATTTCAACAAAGAAAGCCTACAAAAAATTTGGTTTGGAAAAAAATTTGTAGACGCAAGAAAAAAATTAAGCATTGGAAATAGAAATATGTCACCTTGCAATAAGTGTGATGTAATCGGAACCCTACTTGGTGAAAAAAATTTTAAAGAGTGGAAAAAATATCTCTAAAGTTTTTATCATAAAATGAAAATTAAGATAGCTAAACCTTTATCTAAGTTAAAAAATCTATTTAGAAATAGAGGGCAACTAGAGTCCAGAAAAAACTTTTTACGTTTAGAAAAAAATGAAAAAACAACTCCATTTAATTCAAAAATCGTTAATTATCTCAAAAACCATATAACATCTTTTCATATCACTGGTTATCCTGAAATAGAAAATGTTTATTTAAATTTGTCGAGATATTTAAAAGTAAGTAAAGAAAACCTTGTAATTACCGGAGGCGCAGATTTAGGTATTAAAAATTGTTTTGAATTATTTACAAATTCAAAAGATAAAGTAATTACAATTTCACCAACTTTTGCAATGATTGATATCTATTCTAATTTATTTAATGTAAGACAAGAAAAATTTTCTTTTAATAAAAATCTTGAATTAGATTTAAAAAAAATTGAAAGAAAAATAAATTCTAAAATCAAAATGATTATAATTTCTAATCCAAATAATCCTACAGGAACTTTAATTAAAAAAGAAATAATACTTAAATTAATAAAGAAGGCTTACAAGTTTAAAATTCCTTTTGTAATAGATGAAGTATATTATGGTTTTAGCAATCAAACTTTTATTAAATATATTAATAAATACAAAAATTTAGTAATTATAAGAACATTTTCTAAATCTTTTGGCCTTGCAGCACTTAGAGCAGGATATATCGTGGCTAATAAAAATCTAGCTCAATTACTTTATAAATTTAAGCCTATGTATGAAATAAATTCAGTTACTGCAATAATGGTTAACTTCTTTATTAAAAATAAAAACTTAGAAAAAAAACACTTAGCAGAGGTTGAAGAGGGAAGAAAATTTCTTTTAAAAAATTTGGAAAAATTGAAAATTTATTTCATTAATACTCCAACTAATTTTATACACATTAAGACTAAAAGTAATTCTGCTAAAAATATTTTAGTAAAATACTTATATAATAATAAAATTTTAGTGAGAGGTGGAGGACCAGGTGTTAAAGGATATGAAAATTATTTAAGAGTAACTTTAGGATCTAAACTTCAAATGAATAAATTGATTAAGCTCATTATGAGGAAAAGAGAACTATTTTAATGAAATGTGTTTTGATCACGGGGGCTGGAAAAGGAATAGGGTTTAGCTGTGTGGAAAGAATGGCAAAAAATAAAAATACTAAAGTCATCGCAGTATCAAGAACTAAACAGGATCTCATACCATTCGCAAAATTTAAGAATGTATTCACATTTGTTGGGGACGTAAATTCTTCTATCACAGTTAAAAGAATATTTGATTTCGCAAAAAGAAAAAAAATTATTATTAATAAATTAGTCAATAATGCAGGAGTAAGACAAAGAAAATCGTTCTTAAAAATTTCCAATAAAGAAATTTATGATGTATTCAAAACTAATTTTTTTTCACCATTTAATATCATGCAGATTTTTAGCAAAAATTTAATTAAGAACAAAGAATCTGGAACAATTGTTAACATTGGATCGATTGTTGGAACTTATGCTTTTCAAGAACTTAGTGGCTACGCTTCAACAAAAATGGCTTTGATTGGACTAACTAAAAGTTTTGCAGCAGAAATGTCTAAATTTGGTATTCGAGCAAATGTTGTCAGCCCAGGTTTTACCAAAACTTCATTTTATGAAAACTTTAAAAAAAAAAAAGAACTTTACAAATGGACTATTGAAAAAAAGTCACTTAAAAGATGGGGAAATTCTGATGAAGTTGCTGAACTTGTAGAATATTTATTATCAGAGAAGTCTTCGTTTATTAATGGAGAAAATATTAAAATTGATGGGGGCTGGAATAATGCGTAATGCGATTGGATTGATACCAACGAGATTAAATTCAAGAAGACTGCCTAGAAAATCTTTAAAGATGATAGGAAATCTTCCACTGATAATTCATACATACAAAAGAGCCAAACTTTCGAAAAAGCTAAAAGAAGTTTTTATATGTTGTGATTCTAAAGAAGTTTACAATATTGCAAATAAATTTGGTGCTAATGTTATAATTACGTCAAAAAAACATAAGTGTGGGACTGATAGAATATCTGAGGCATTCAAAAAAGTAAAAGGTAATTACGATCAAATAATTAATATACAAGGTGATGAGCCTTTAATAGATCCAAAAAATATCGATAAAGTAATTAACTTTCACAGAAAAAATCTTGAGTACGATATAGTGCTGCCAAATTTAATTACAAAATTTACAAAAGATCCGCATGTAGTAAGGCTTATTTTTAATAAAAAAAAAGAAGTAATTTATATTACACGTTCTGAAGCACCTAATCAATTTATTAAAAAAACTGATAAAATTTTTAAACACCTTTCGATTGTTTCGTTCAAACCTAGTGCGTTAAAAAAATATTCAAGTAGTAAGCAGAGTGGATTAGAGTTGATCGAAGATATTGAATTACTGAGAGCTATAGACATTGGCCTGAAAATAAAAACATTCTCATCAAAAGGAGATAGTTTTTCTATTGATATTCCAAAAAATTTAATTAGCGCAAGAAAAATTATTAAAAAAGATAAGTATTATAAAAAATATGAAAAGTAAAAATTCAGAAATTAGATATAAAATAAATAAGGCTACACACAAAATTTGTTACTCAAACAATGTCTCAATTCAGATATCTAAAGATATTGCAAAAATAAAAAATAGCCCTAATGTTTTATTTATTTATGATAATAACATAAACTCAAAAATAATAAAAAAATTTTTATTAAACCTAGGAAAAACTAAAAATAAAGTATTCAAACTTTCAGTAAAAGGGGGCAAGCAAAATAAAGATAAAGATTTATTATTTAAGATTATTGATACTTTAACAGAAAAAAAATTTACAAAAAATTCAGTTATTTTATCGATGGGTGGCGGTGTAGTTGGTGATGTTTCATCTTTTGCAGCTGCATTATATATGAGAGGAACTTTTTATTTTCATGTTCCGACTACTATGACTTCTATTTTAGACAGTTGTATCGGTGGCAAAACTGCAATTAATTACAAAAATAAAATTAATTTATTAGGGACGTATTATCATCCTTACAGAGTCTATATATCTCATGATATAATAAAAGATATTCCAGATCGCGAATATAGATCAGGTTTTGCTGAAGCCATTAAGTGTGGAATTATTGGAGATCCAACAATTTTGAATATTTTGGAAAATAAGTTAGAACATGTAAAAAAAAAGATTACGCCGTACTCAAAATTTTATGTTTAAAAGTTTTAAAAACAAAAATTAACTTTTTTTTAAAAGATGTTCGAGAAAAAGATAAAAGGTTAAATTTAAATTTTGGTCATACTTTTGCACATGCAATAGAAATGGCTAGTTCGATAAATAAGAAATATCAAATTAATCATGGAGAGGCTGTTTCAATAGGTATTTTATGTGAAATGAAATATGCTAAAACTAATATTAAATTTGTAGAAAGAATCATAAGAATTTTAAAAGAATATGCTCTACCTACAAAAGTGAATATTAAAAAGAAATCAAAATTTATTTTTAAAAAGAAAGTGTTTGACTATCTCTTTTTAGATAAAAAAAGGATATCAAGATATCCAAGGTACATAAAAATAATTAAAAAACGAAAAACTGCGATTTCAGAAATTAAAGATTTTGCTAAAGCAAGAAAAATAATTGCCAGTCATATTAGTTAAAGTGGATCTTTTAAGTATTAAAAAAAAATTAGTTTTAGACAAAATCAAAAAAAATTCTTTTTTAGGATTGCATGGATATAATTTTTATTTTTGTACTTATGGAAAAAATACTGGTAATGCTACAATCAATAGTTATTCTAAAAGTAAAAGCTTTTATAAAAACTTTATAATAACTTGTAAAGATATATTGTATTCGGCATTTTACTCAAAAATAAGTATTCATAAAAATGAAATTTTTGAATTTGATTATGAGAATATAATAGTTACTTGGTCTGAAAAAAAACAATTTAAAAAAGATGGATCTTTTAATGACAATATTCTTAATACAAACAGCCAAAAAATTAAAAAAACTTTATGGTTTGTAATTTATATGGATAGAGAAATACCTAAGAAGTTTAATAAAAATATTGTTTTATTAAGACCATTGAAAAATAAATTCTTTAATATTTTGTTCTTATTCAAAAAATTTTTATCAACTATAAAAGAGATTATTAAATCTAATTCATTCAACTTACATCACTTTTCATCATACTCAATATTTGCAAGTCTAGTTGACCATCAATTTAAAAAATTTTTACACAAGGATGTAAAATTAATCATAATGCCTTATGAGTCTCAACCTTTTCAGAATAGAATTTTTTTAACGGCTCAGGAATTTTCAAAAACAATTAAAACATTGGGATATGTTCATTCTCCACCTGAAGCAATGCCCACACACGTTATAAGAAAAAAAGGTGATCCAAAAAAAATCATACTTAATGGTTTAGACCAAGTATTTTGTTATACAAAATATTTAAATTGGAAAAAAAAAGATATTCAAGTACTAGACTCAATTAGATTTAAAAAGAGTAAAAAATCTTTCTTAAATAAAATCTTTTTACCAATTTTTCTTGAGAATGAAGATAAAATTTTTAAAAGTTTAAATTTTCTTTATACAAGAAAGATTATTGATTTAAAAAATTATGAGGTAAGACCTCATCCTCATTCAAAAAGTCGTAAAGAAAGTTCTAATTTAATAAAAAAAATAAATAATCTGAGTAAACTTTCTCACAAATTTAAAAAGAATAAAAAAATGTCAATTTTTATAGGAGCTACTGGAGCAGCAATCGAGCATCTAGAAAGAGGAAATGAGGCTATACATATAAGTTTTAATCCAATATTAGAAATATATTCAAATGAATTTTATCCAAGTATAAAAGCCACAAAAATTAACGAAAATATCTATAGATATAAACTTTTAAAAAAAGGTCGAATTATTAGATTAGGAAAAGATAAAAATAACATTGATTATTATCTGAAAAATAATAAATAATATTAAAATGAATGTTGAAGTTTTTGATAATTTTTTAAATAAAGAGGATTTTTCTGATTTAAATAAAATCTCTTATGATCGTGTAGGAAACAAAGAAATTAAAATTTATCATAATGTAATAAGTAAAGAAAAAATATTGAAAACGGAAAATATTAATCATGATTTGCTTTTAAGATTAAATCAGAATTATCACAATTTTGCTCTAAACTTATTAAAAAAACTTAATCCCAAAAAAATAGATTTATATGATTTTTCTGAGTTTAGCTTAATAGTTACAGGTTCTAATTACAAATTCCCAATCCACGATGATACTCCAGATAAATTATTAAGTGGGGTTATTTATTTATATCCAGAAAAAAACACTGGAACGATTTTTTATGATAGTAAAAAAGGTGCAAATAAAAGAATTATAGAGTGGAAACAAAATAGAGCTGTATTTTTTAGTAGAAATGAGCGAGAAACTTGGCATTCATATGAGGGTGATGGATCATCTAATAGAATAGCCTTGGTTTACAATTTAATGACAAAAAAAGTAAAAGAAGTCTATAAGGCCGAGGGAAAAAATTATTTTTTAGGAAATCTTAGATATAAAGCTAATCCATATATCTACAAAATCTTTAAAAAAACTATCTAATTTTCAAATCAAAGCATTAAATGATAATTTGGAATTCTTTCACTTTGGATAGTAAAAAAAAGGATCATACAAATAGATTTTCTTACACTAATAATCTTTTACAACAGGAAAGATCGAAAGAAAGCTTTAATTTAAATAACTTGAAAAAAAGGGAAATATATTTTGCACAATACAATTTTTTTAAAGATAAAATTAAAAATAATTCATTATTTTTGAGTTCTGGTTATGGTTATTACGAATATCTTTTAAAAAGAAAATATAAGAATTTTTATATTTCTGATAAAGAAAAATTCTATCTTAATTATTACAAAAAGAACAAAATGACTAATTATATTCAAATTGATGTGTTAAAAGAAAAAGATTTTAAAAAAATTAAATTTAAATTGAGGAGTATAATTTTAAATAACGTAGAATATCTTTTTAGTGATAAACAACTATTAAAATGTCTCAAAAATATAAAAAATATCTCTAATCATAATACCACTGTTTATGTAATTTTTAGAAGCAGGTTTTATTCGTTTTTGACATTTTTTGACAAATTTCTTCTTCCAACAGAACTTTTTTTAAAAAAAATAGTTTTAAAATTTATTGGTAAAAAAAGGTTTTTAAATAAAAATTTTCACGGATATAGGAGAAAAAATACTGATTTTGAAAATATATTAAAAAAAAACTTTAAAATTATTGATACCTCATATTTTTTACACTCATTAGATTATAATAGATCAATAATTATAAAAAAATTAAAATTAGGTAGGTTATTGAGTTATTTGTTCTTAAAGTCCCACCCATATTTAAATATTTATACATTAAAAATAAAATAATAATCATGTTTTTTTTACATTTATACAGATGGATTATAAAATTAATTTTTTACCCAAAACAGTTTCTAAAATTGCTTAAAACTGATATCGGATATGATTTGAAGCCTAAAATTAATAATAAAAATAAATTCATATTTGTAATTGGTCTTCCTAAATCTGGGACAACTTTAATTGAGGAAATTTTATATAATATAGGCTATGTAGATTTAAGCACTTCCCCTTTAAGGTTTTTCGATAATAGAAATCTTAAGAATAACCATGATATTTCTGAGGAAATGTTTAATAAAATTCCTAAAGGAAAGTATACTTTTTTAAAACTTCATACACATTATTCACAAAGAAATTTAGAGGTTATATTAAAATTTAGCCCAAAAGTTATTATTAGCAAAAGATCTCTTCGGGATGCATTAATTAGTAGATACTGCCATGTAATAAGTGATAAAAACCACAGACATCACAACTTGGTTAAAAACTTAAGTTACGATGAAGGTTTTAAGAAATCGATAATTATAAATAATGAGACAGATACACCAGAGAGGCCTTTAGATTATTTTTACAACTGGACTAAAGATTGGTTAAAAATAATCGAAGAAAAAAAACTAAATTATTTAATTTTAGATTTTGATGAAATAAAGTCTGATAAATTCGAATATATTAAAAAAATATTGAATTACTTAAATATTACAGAATATTCACCTCAGGATATTATCTTTAAATTAGATAAAAATTTAAAAGAAATTGAAAAGAATAGTCTTGGAAAAAATTTTAATAATTTTATAAAACCTAAAACTTTTAACAAAAAATCAAATGAAATTAAACAAAGTCTTAATCTAAAAGAAATTGAAAGTTTTATTAAAAAAAATCTTCCAAAAAATTATTAAACTATGAAAATGAAAATTTTAATAATGGGTTTACCGGGATCAGGCAAAAGTACACTTTCTAAGAAATTATCAAAAATGCTTGATGCAAAATGGCTTAATGCAGATGAAGTAAGGAAGGAAGCGAATGATTGGGATTTTAGTCCTAGTGGTAGAATTAGACAAGCTAATAGAATGAAAGCTTTAGCAGATGCAGCTTTGAAAAATAATCAACATGTCATTGGTGATTTTATTTGCCCTACACCTAAGACAAGAGAAGAATTCAATGCTGATTATATAATTTGGCTAGATACAATAAAAGCCGGAAGATACGATGACACAAATCAATTATTTATTCCACCGTCTAATTATAATTTTAGAATTACGACTAAAAATGCAGAGCACTGGTGTTCTAAAATTTTTGATGATATTAAAATGAAAATTAAATAAAGTTTTTAAAAATGAAAGTAATCATATTAGCTGGTGGTTTGGGATCTCGTTTACCTGAGTACACAAAATTAATACCTAAGCCAATGGTGAAAATTGGAAAAATTCCCATAATAGTTCATATAATGAGTCATTATGCAAAGAATGGATTCAAAGAATTTATTCTTGCTACAGGTTATAAAAAAGAAATTTTTAAAAGATATTTTAAAGCTTTTAAAAAGGAGGGTGAACCTTTTGTTTTTAAAATCAAAAATAAAAATTGCAAAATTAATATTTTAGACACGGGACTAAATACTCTTACAGGCGGGCGGTTGAAAAGGGCTTCAAAATACTTAGATAAAAATGAAGACTTCATGTTTACTTACGGTGATGGAATTTCTAACGTTAATTTAAGAAAATTATTAAAATTCCATAAAAAACACGGAAAAAAAATTACAGTTACTGCTGTAAGGCCTCCTGCAAGGTTTGGTGAGCTAAAATTAAAAAACAATATGGTTAAGAGTTTTAAGGAAAAACCACAGGTTGAAACTGGCTGGATAAACGGAGGTTTTTTTGTAGCAAAATTTAATTTCATTTCATTTATTAAGGGAGATAAAACTATTTTAGAAAAATTGCCGTTAGAAAAAGCCTCCAAAAAAAAAGAGTTATTCGCTTACAAGCATAATGGATTTTGGAAATGTATGGATACAAAAAGAGACAAAGACGTTCTAGAAAAATTAATAAAAAAAAGAAGAATTTGAAAAAAAAACTCAATTCAATCTTAATAATTGGCGGAACCGGTTTTATTGGTTTTAACGTAGCTAAAAAACTTTCAGAAAAATATGAAGTTTTAAGTGTTTCTAAAAAGTTTCCTAATAAAAATAGAAAGGTAAAAAAAGTAAAATATTTTACTTGTGATATTTCAAATAGAAAAAAATTAGAAATTTTTTTAAATAAGCGAGAGAAGTATGACTACGTATTAAATCTTGGAGGAAACGTAAATCATAGCAACAAGCAACAAACATATAAAAGCCATTTTATTGGAAGTAAAAATTTAGCTGAATTACTTTTAAAAAAAAAGATAAAAAGATTTATTCAAATAGGTAGTAGTGTGGAATATGGAAACCACTCTTCTCCACATAAAGAAAATTTGAAATTAAATATGAATAATCTAAAATCAACATATGGAATATCAAAGTTTAAAGCATCGAAGCTTTTGATTAAATATTTTAAAGATTATAAATTCCCAGTCGTGATTTTAAGACCATATTTAATTTATGGGCCTTTTCAGGATTATAATAGAATTATACCAATAATAATTTCCTCATCCCTGAAAAATAAGAGATTTCCATGTTCTGATGGATCGCAATCAAGAGATTTTTTATTTATTGACGATTTCGTTAATTTAATCAAGAAAATACTAAACAAAAAAAAAGATAATATTAATGGTCAAATTTTTAATGTTGGTACAGGGAAACCTCTATTGATAAAAGTTGTCATAAAAACAATCGTAAAAAAGATTAAAAGTGGTCAACCTGTATTCGGCAAAATTAAATTAAGAAAAGATGAAATTTTGAAAATGTATCCAAGTATCTCAAAAGTAAAACGAATGATTAATTGGACACCTAGAATACCTTTTGAAAAAGGGTTAAATAAAACTATAGTTTATTATGCAAAAAAACTTAAAAAATAATTATAAAAAAATTTTCAAAGGAAAAAGGGTTCTGATAACTGGTCATACTGGTTTCAAAGGATCTTGGTTATCTTTGTGGATGCATCTACTAGGAGCTAAGGTTATGGGTATATCAAAAAATATACCTACGAAACCTTCGCACTTTATATCCTCTGGTATAGATAAACTAGTTAAAACAAAAAAAATTGATATTAAAGATAAAAAAAAATTACTTAAAATAATATCTGGCTTCAAACCTGACTTTGTTTTTCATCTTGCAGCCCAAGCTATAGTAAAAAAGTCTTACTTAAATACAACAGAAACATGGGACTCTAATTTAATTGGCACAATTAATATTTTAGAGTCATTGAAAAGATTAAATAAAAAAAAAGAGACTATTGTTGTGTTGATAACTAGTGACAAAGTTTATAAAAATCTGGAGATTAAAAGGGGTTATAAAGAAAATGATATTTTAGGAGGATTAGACCCTTACGGTGCATCTAAATCTGCAGCTGAAATAGCAATTAAATCTTATATTAAAAGTTTTTTTTCTTACAAACAAAATAAAACTTTTATTTGTACCGCAAGAGCCGGAAATGTAATTGGAGGTGGAGATTGGTCAGAAAATAGATTAATTCCTGACTGTATAAAATTCTGGTCAAAAAAAAAGAGAGTGCCAATAAGAAATTCAAATGCAACAAGACCATGGCAGCACGTTCTAGATGTAATTAATGGCTATGTATCTTTAGCTATTAAGATTAAAAAAAATAAGAATTTACACGGAGAAGAATTTAACTTTGGACCAAATAATAAAAATTTTAAAGTAATTGATGTTTTATACAAAAGTAGAAAGATCTGGCCGTCAATTAAATGGAGGTTAACGAACAATAAAATTTTTTTCGAAAACGCTCTTTTGAGTTTAAATAGTAGTAAAGCTAGAAAAAAATTAAAATGGTATCCCAGGCTAAATATTGATAAAAGTATTATGTTTACAATAAATTGGTATAAATTTTATTTAAAAAACAAAAAAAAGAAAAATAAGATCCTTCAAGAGTCAATTAATCAAATAAAATATTTTATTCAAATATAATCTAAAGATGAGTCGAAATCCTTTAGTAAGTGTAATAATAAATTGCCATAATGGAGAAAGTTATATAAAAAAAAGTATCAAAAGCGTATTGTTTCAGGATTATAAAAATTGGGAAATTATATTTTGGGATAACTGTTCAACAGATAAAAGTAAAAATAAATTAAAAGAGTTTAAAGATAAAAGAATAAAGTACTATCATTCCTCAAAATTTAATACTCTTTACAAATCAAGAAATCTTGCAATAAAAAAAGCAAAAGGTAAGTATCTTAGTTTTTTAGATGTAGATGACATTTGGAAAAAAAATAAATTGACCAAGCAAGTGAGGAAATTAGAAAAATTTAAATGTAAGTTTATTTATACAAATTATTTTATTAATAATCGTTTAAATAAAAAACAACAAATTCGAACTAATAAAAAACTTCCTGAGGGATTTGTTACTCAGAAAATACTAAATGATTATGTTGTAGGAATTAATACTGTTATGATCAAGAAAGATATATTTAAACATTATAAATTTAATGAGAATTATAATATTATTGGTGACTTAGATTTATTTATGAAACTAAGTTTAAAATACAAGTTTTTAAGCATTCAGAAGCCTTTAGTAATTTACAACATTCATGGTAAAAATTTATCAATTGAAAAAATTAAATTTTATATCAGAGAGCTAACGTCCTGGATAGAAATTAACGAGAAAAAAATCTTCAAAAAATTTGATTTAAAAAATTTGAAATATTTTTTATTTAAGCTTAAGCTAAAAAAAGTAATTAACAACATACCTTTTTTAACAAATATGGGCGTGTAGTTCAGTGGTAGAACGCTACGTTGACATCGTAGAGGTCATAAGTTCAATTCTTATCACGCCCACCATAATCTACAAAATAAGCTAATTTTAAACTGTTTACATACTATTTTAAAAATAATATAAACTCCTGCCTGGTGATTATTGCGA